>TARA_R110001606_G_scaffold255638_1_pt1 | contig 134051 bp, 110 predicted proteins | sample TARA_R110001606 | Tara Oceans TARA_R110001606 (sample SAMEA4398315) | marine metagenome | biome: Polar Biome; feature: [SRF] surface water layer (ENVO:00010504); material: water (ENVO:00002006), including particulate matter (ENVO:01000060) such as... | depth 5 m | reverse complement strand
CGTTCAACTGTGCCTTTCGAAATGACTCACGAATGTTTCCTGAACTCAGGTAGTACTTGTAAAAGGAAATCATCAGGTCTTTAGTGACCTCGTCATCAACCTTGTTTAAACTTAGAATCAGATTTCTGGCCCCGGCCACTTTAAGAGCTCTCTGAAGACCATAAACGCCCTCGCCATTCATTACTTCTCCCAATCCTGTTTCACAGGCAGACAATACCACAAGGTCGGTGTTGTCAAGGGTGAGGTTCATTGCTTCGTAGGCAGTTAAAATACCATCTTCCGACTCCAGGTCTGCATCTTTCCCGGTTACATAGTCTACAAAGAAATTATTGGCATCCGCAAGCACAAGACCTGACTTGAATAACGGATTAGTGTCAGTGGTGTTAACGTTTTGCGAAATAAATGGTGGATTCTCAAGGAAGTAACCATGAGTAGAGATATGCAGAATTTTAGGGCTCACCAAACTCTTGATTTTTTCTTCCCGGGCCAGTTTGTCTGTACTTATTTTTGAATTCCACCCGGCATCCCGAAGCATGTCATCAATTGTGTGTATTTCGACCATGGTGCCAGGCAGCGGTTGAAACATGTTGATAAAAGCAGTTTTGCTGTTTGTCGCCAGCTCACTGGGAATGTGACCATAGTCAGGGTTACCTATGAGGATCGCAGTTTTATCATTGTTTTTTTCGGCTCTGCTGAATTCTACAACGTCTTTGGTACTTGTAACAAAATTTACGTCAAGCAAATCGGCCAGGTATTTCTTTTGATTAGGAATGTATAGCGTTTCAGGGTTAAACTTATTGTAGACCCCATCAGGAGAGAAATAGATTTTTTTCACACCACCTAAATGTTCCTGAATTTTGGCCCAAAACTGCACGTAGGTTTCGTTGTCTGTCACGCCAAATTTCAGAGAGTTGAAAAAGGCTGAGTAGTACTGCTTTTCGAGCTGATTGCCATTGTTGAGCAGAACCAGCTCTGGGTTCGTGTATGAATCGGGCTTTATAATTAGGGCCGCATACTGTATGTGATCCGAGAAACCGTAGATAAGGTTGTCGTCATCACCGTACAGGCTTTTGAACTCCCGAAACCTGACAATCTCTACAGCTGCCTCGCCTTCTTTTAGGTTTCTTCTGATGTCGACCCAGCTGTATTGTTTGTCATCTCCAGAAGTGAAGTAGGAGGATTGGTAGGCCAGTTTCTTTTCAAGGTTATTAATATTGACCTCAAGCTCATTGATATTGATATTCATCTCCTTGAGCTTGGCTGTACCTACCTGGTAAAACTTTGCCAGACGGGCTTTCAGTGTCTTCCAAAGAATAAAGTCCTGGATCAATTGCTCATCACCGCTGGCGAGTACATTCTTCCTCACTTTATCCGAAGCGTAGAATATAATCGCCTTTGTTGCCAGTTGGTTATCGTATAAGTCTCCCAGTATGGCGGGGGACTCTTTCATGAGCTTAAGCGCTATAGTGTTGAAGCGCTCTACGTCCTGCCGAACCGTGTTGTAAAAAACTTCCCTTTCAATTTCGCTGAGCGCAGGAAATATCTTTGCTACCTGACCAACCTGTATTTTGATAGCCTCCTTGAAAAACTCACCTGATTTTTTCGGTTGGTCATGTGTGATATAATAGAGACCTAGATTCTCCAGCGACCGAGCGTAAGAAGGATGGTTTTCGCCCAGGCTCACTTTTCTTAGGTTTAGTGCCTGAAGATAAAGTGCCTCCGCTCTTTGATGATCGCCAGTGTTAGAATAGAGAACGGCCATGTTGTTGATCAAAGTGGCATAGTCAGGATGGCTCTCCCCCAATACTACTTTGTCAATTCTTAGTGCGTCTTCATAGTATTTTTTCGCTTCATCATATTTTTTCTGAGTCCGGCGGATTCCAGCCATGTTGTTGAGAGAAGTAGCGTACTTGGGGTAGTATTCTCCATAGTTTGCCTTATATATATCCGCTGACTCCTTGAAGAGCTCAAAAGCCTTGTCCAAGTCGCCTCTGTCGTTGTAATAACTAGCCAGGTTGTTGGCAGCGGTTGCGTAGTTGGGGTGTCGGGGACCAAATATTTTTTTACTTAGAACAAAGGCTTCTTGCAAGTGCACGCCTGCCTTTTCATAGTTGCCGAGGTCTATGTATAGAATTCCCAGGTCATTCAATGTTTCCAAAATGAGTCCCTGGTCAATTCCTTCTCGCTTCTTTTTTAGGTCAAGCGTTTTCAGCAATACTCTTTCAGACTCACCGTATTTACCCAGGTATTCATAAACTATGCCCAGGTGCTCCAGGTTTTCCAGGTATTCTAATTTGTGTGTGAGTGAATTGGCCTCATACAGTTCGTCGCTATGCTGAATAAAAGAAAAGGCTTTGTCCGGTTGGCCCAGTTTAATGTAGATTCTTCCGAGGTCGCTGTAGGAGTTTGCCATTAGAAACATCACCGTCGAATGATTTTGTTCGATGAGCGTGTGGGCCTTCTCAAAATTTACGGCGGCCATTTCCAATTCGCCAATATGTTCGTAGAAGCTTCCCAGCTCCTGCATCGATTTAATATAATCGGTACTGCGATCTCCCTTAGTTTTGCCGATCACCTCTAGCAACTCTTTATAAAAGCGCTCTGCAGCCCCGAAATCCCCCAATATCTTACTAACATTCGCTGCGTTGGTAAGGGCGTTTGCATAATCTTCATTGCTGGTTTGCCCAATCTTGCGCCAGGTCTCTACTGACTTCAGAAGGTATTTCTTGCTGTTTCCCAGGTCGTCGACATCCCAGTACAGCATTCCCAGGTTATTAAGTAATATTGCCTCCTGACCATTGGGCTTACCTGCATTTTCCGCACTGAGTGCGCTATAGGCATCTTGCAGATACATCAGAGACCTTTTCTGATCTGTATCGAAGTAGTAGTCGCTACTATCCAGCAGTGATTCCCAAGTCTGTGCAGAGAGGTTAGAATGAATGGACAGAGATAGAAAAATAAGAAAAAACAGAATGCTACTTAATCTGAATTGCATCACGTATTGGTTTAGGTAGAAGTCTAAAATGCTACTTTGTCTACAAAGGTTAGGTTGGCTTTGCAAAGCGTTTCAAAGCATCTTACAGTTTGATAAAGCTGCAAGGGACTTAAAAAATGACTTAACATTAAAGTTATTCAATTTTATCAAACGGAGTTTCGCCTAAAGCTAACTTTCTCGAAATTATTAGCATCCATTGGCTCCTGTGCTCCAAACTAAGCAATAAAGACGTTAGTCATCTTCTTCCATAGCAACCGGCGAAGGGTAGTCAAAAAGGAGGTTTTTCTTTATAGCAGCAGCCACCTTGTGCGGAACAAACTGCTCCCAACCATCTTCTCCATTTTGTATCATTGTCAGCACTTTGTCCGAAATGATGCTCAAATTTTTCTCATTAACTTTCGATAAATCTTCTATTTTTTTATTTTCCAGAAGGTAATCGTAAAGGTGTCTGAGGTGCCCGGCTGGTTTGAAATTGGCACAAGTCATCAATTCTTTGGACTCAAAATCTTTGATGTAGGGGTAAACAAACAGTTTAATATTTATACCAAAGAGCTCTCCAAAAGCTTGAAGAATTCCACCATTTAGGTCTGAGTAGTACTTTTCATCAAAAATCCTAAGCAGGTTGTTGAAGCCAAGTATGATCCCGATTTTCTTTCCTCTTGTGTATTGAGCAAAATAAGTGGCCAGCTTGTAGTACTCCTGGTAATTTGAAATGATCACGTTTTGACCAAGCGAACAAAGGATGTCGACCCTGTCAAGAAAATCATTTTCATCGATTTTACCATCCTTGGTTAAGTCGTTGAGAGTAAGCTCCGAGAGCACAATGAGCTTCTTCGGGTCAACGTCGGCTTCTTTTTTGAACTGCCTCAAGCCAGCAATCATCATATCCACATTGACGAGCGTCACCGGTCTGAACCTTCCACGAAGAACGAGAACATTCTTTTTGTACAGTGCTTCCGACGGTTGCAGCACATCTCTATTGGCACCAAACATGGCCATTTGCGTCAACCCGTTTTTAACAAGCTTCAAGCTCATCAGGCGGTTGTCCACATGGTGGAAGTCGGGGCCCTCCAGGCGGAACATGTCAATTTCTATTCTGCCCTCACTCAGGTTGTCGATCAGAGAAATGATGAACTCTTCCGGATCCATGTAGTGATAGCAGGCGTAAAGCAAGTTAACGCCAACGATACCCAGTGCTTGCTGCTGCCACAGCGCATCAGTGTCGTTCAGCACAAGATGGATGATGCAGTCGTTGGGCTGTGTGTTGGGGTGAAGCTGAAACCGGATGCCTATCCAGCCATGCCCCTTATTGGTTCTTTTGAAATTGAGCGTTTCGACGGTATTAGCGAAAGCAAAAAAGGTCGTTCGCTTGGCTCTGTAGCTTAACCGCTTGGTCAGCAGGTTATACTCTTTGTCCAGCATTTGATGCAGGCGAGGCTGGCATACGTACCTGTCGCAGGGACCGTAGATGGCATCACTGAAGGTCATGTCATAGGCCGACATGGTTTTGGCTATGCTGCCCGATGCTCCTCCCGCCTTGAAAAAATGAGCAGCGGTTTCCTGACCGGCACCTATTTCAGCAAAGGTGCCATAGATTTTCTCGTCAAGATTTATTTTTAGTGCTTTTTCCTTGGTAGTGAGCTTTCGAAAGGATGCATCCATACACTTAGTCCTGTTTGAACAAAATTAGTCGTATTATTATTAAAACTGAATCTTTGAGGGGTGTTTTTAATGTAAACAATCAAAGCACCGTTTTGATTTCTAATTCACAAAAAAGCTTACTAAAGCATCCCTATTTTTGATTATAACGCAAAAAAAATCCGCCTTGTCGGGGCGGATTTTAAATTTACTATCCACTTATCCTACTATGCTAACGGATATCCTGATTTCTCTATCATCACACTCGCTATCTCACGTCTCAACTGTATGGTGTTGACAGGATTCATTTTGGTGAATCGCTTCAGCCCCATGAGCATCACTTTCTGTTCGTCGCCTTTCACAAAACCGGCAATTGCCTCTTTTCCGGCGTTGTTCACTTTTTCCACTGCCTCGGCCAAATATACACGGGCAAGTTTTGCCTGAAGAGCGTTGGCGTTTTCCCCTGTTTTTGAAACAAGCTTCTCAGTTCTCAGCAACGTCGACTCGGCTACATACACCTCAATCATCATGTCGGCAATGCACATCAGTATTTCCTGCTCGTCATTCAGCTTAGGTCCAAAAGTCTGAGCGGCCTTGCCGGCTACCATTAATATGGCCTTTTTCAGGTTCTTCAATACTTCTTTTTCTTCGGCAAATGGCTTGGTAAGGTCTGGTGATGCAAAAGAGGGGACTGAGGTAAGTTCTTTGGCCACCGCCATCGCTGGCCGTAGGATATCGAGCTCGCCTTTCATGGCTCGTTTCAACACCATGCCCACGAGAAGCATTCTATTGATTTCGTTGGTGCCTTCATAAATTCGGGTGATTCTGGCGTCCCGGTAGGCCCTGGCCATTGGTGCTTCTTCAGAGAAACCCATGCCACCATAAACCTGGACACCCTCGTCAACCACGTAGTCCAACACTTCAGAGCCATGCACTTTAAGAATGGCGCACTCGATAGCAAATTGCTCCACACCTTTCAGCTTGGCTTCATTTTCAGGCATTCCGTTCGCAATAAGGTCGGTGATTTTGTCGTCGATATTCTGACCCGCCCGGTAGCAGGCCGATTCCGTCGCATAGGTTTTAACCGCCATTTCAGCCAATTTGTGCTGAATAGCACCGAAAGACGAAATGGAAACATCGAACTGCTTGCGGTCGTTGGCATATTGGGTGCTCATAGTGGCCACCTCTTTGCAGCCGCCAATAACGCCGGCCGCAAGTTTAATACGTCCTATATTGAGGATGTTAACCGCTATCTTGAAACCATTTTCTCTCGTCGAAAGCATGTTTTCGACTGGTACGGGGCAATCGTTGAAGAAGATTTGGCGGGTAGATGACCCTTTGATGCCAAGCTTCTTTTCTTCTTCATTCATGGTGATGCCACCAAACGTACGCTCTACAAGAAATGCGGTAAGATTCTTGTCGTCATCAATTTTGGCAAATACAATAAAAAAGTCGGCGAACCCACCATTAGAAATCCACATTTTCTGCCCGGTGATCAGGTAATGCTTGCCATCGGATGAAAGAACGGCTTTTGTTTTACCGGAATTTGCATCGGAGCCCGCATCTGGCTCAGTGAGGCAGTAGGCTCCTTTCCATTCCCCACTGGCGAGCTTTGGGATATACTTATTTTTTTGATCTTCGTTGCCATAGTACAAGATGGGGAGTGTTGCAATCCCAGTATGTGCACCGTATGCGGTAGAAAATGAGCCGGCCGAGCTGACAATATCTGCAATTAGCATACTTGTGTTGAAGCTCATACCAAGACCGCCATATTGCTCAGGAATAGATATACCCAATAAACCCAGCTCACCTGCTTTTTCAAGCACTCCTGGCATAAAACCCTCTTCAAGGCTGTCCATCCTGTCTACGTTTGGCTTGATTTCCTTTTCAATGAAATCTCTTGTGGCTTCCGCCATCATTTTCTGCTCTTCCGAAAACTCCTCAGGAATAAATATCTCGTCGGCTTCAGTTTCTCTGATCAGAAATTCACCTCCCTTGATGGCATCTTTGGCAACTGTAGTTTCCATGGCTAATGAAGAATTTTAAGTTTTGTAATTCGAATAAATAGTATGCATGCATACTATTTCAAATGTAAAGAAAAATAGTATGCATGCATAATAAATTGGCATGAAAAATTTCAGGATATCGATCGCACATATCATTGTTGACCGATTATCAGTTTAGCTAAGATTTTTTCCCTGAAATCAGTTAATATGGAGCGATAATGAGCTGTGAACCTGAGCTCAAGATTTTGAGATATGCTTGAAGACGCCCTTTTAAAAATAATACCCAGGTCACGTGTGAAAACACGCCTGATTGACCGCTACGCCTATGCAAGCGACGCCAGTCATTTTTACCTGGTTCCCAAAGCAGTGGTGCAGCCCATCACAGTTGAAGAAATTCAAAAGCTTTTCGCCGTTTCTCAGGAGCTGAACCTTCCAATTACATTCCGGGCGGGAGGCACCAGTTTGTCGGGACAAGCCGTTTCTGATGGCATATTGGCCGACCTGAGTAACTATTGGCGAAAGGTGACACCGGAAAATAATGGAGAAACCGTTAGGGTGGAGCCGGGAGCCATTGGCGCTCATGTAAATATTCACCTAAAGAAGTTTGGTAAAAAAATAGGGCCGGATCCAGCTTCGATCAATGCTGCCATGATAGGGGGTATCCTGTCCAATAACTCAAGCGGCATGTGCTGTGGTGTGGTCAATAATTCTTATCACACGCTGAAGCATCTCACTTTTGTGCTTCCCAATGGGCAGGTTTTTTCCACAGAGAGGAAGGAAGACTATGATAGATTTTTAAAAGACTGCAAAGAAATAGCAAGCAGCTTGTTGGCACTGAAACAAGAGGTCGAGCAAAATGAGGCCCTGGTTGCCCGTATTCGCAAAAAATACAAGCAAAAGAACACCGTGGGCTATTGTATGAATGCCTTTCTAGACTATGACCATCCGCTCGATATATTGACGCATGTGATTATCGGGGGAGAGGGGACGCTGGCATTTATCGCTGAAGCTGTGTTGAACACTATTCCCGATTTCCCTTTCAAAATGACGGGCATGCTCTATTTTGATAGCCCGGCCGAGGCCTGTAACACCATTGCGGCACTGAGGGATACAGGTGCGGAGGCTCTGGAGTTTATGGATCGGGCATCGCTCAGATCGGTGGAAGACATGCCCGGGGTTCCTGATTTTATTAAAACATTGCCTGAGCAGGCATCAGCCATTTTGTGTGAATACCAGGAAAGTACGCAGGAGCGGCTGGACGCTAAATACGAAATAGCGAAGCCGACTTTGGCGAAGCTCCCGATGCTATTTGAGCCAATCTTTACGCAAAACCCAACTGAGCAGGCGCTGTACTGGAAAATCCGAAAAGGAATGTACCCTTCAGTGGCTGGCATGCGGGCGAAAGGCACGTCAGCACTAATGGAAGACTTTACTTTCCCAGTCGAAAGGCTGGGAGAGGCTGTTGTAGATGTTCAACAGCTTTTCGTGAAGCATAAGTATGAAAATGGGATCATCTTCGGTCATGCGAAGGATGGCAACCTGCACTTTGTGGTATCGCAAAGCTACGCTACTCCGGAGGCCATCGCTTTGTATGAAGAGTTCAATGATGACTTGTTTGACCTGGTACTGAATAAGTACGACGGCGCTTTGAAAGGTGAGCACAGCTCCGGCAGGGCTGTGTCGGCCTATGTGGAAACAGAGTGGGGTCCTGAGGCCTACAGCGTTATGAAAAGGCTGAAGCAACTGATTGACCCGCACAACTTGCTCAACCCAGGCATTGTGATAACCGAAGACAAAAAATGCCATGTTCACAACCTCAAGGTGATGCCAATTGTGGAAGAAGAGGTCGACAAGTGCATTGAGTGCGGATTCTGTGAAAATAGCTGTCCCAGTCGTGACTATACTTTAACTCCCCGGAGGCGAATTGGCATTAGAAGGGCCATCAAGCAGGCAGAAATGGCGGGAGACCATGCTACAAAAGATGCCCTGTTGAAAGACTATGCTTTTGATGGCATAGAAACCTGTGCTGTCGACGGGATGTGTGCTACCAATTGTCCGGTTGATATTAATACAGGCGATTTGGTTAAGCGATTAAGGCGGGAAAACCATTCGTCATTTGAAAATAAAGTAGCCGTTGGTGTTGCCAGGAATTTCAAATGGATTGAGAGCGGCACCAGGCTGGCACTTTGGAAAGGATTTCTCCTGAACAAGCTGTTCGGTCAGCAGTTCATGCCAAAGCTGACGGCGGGAATGAAACGGATCACTCCAGGTATGCCGCTCTGGTCCAATCACTTTCAAAAATCGGCTATCAGGGAGCTTTTTAAGGCGGGTCGCAGTGCACCGGGCGAGGGCCAGTCGGTCGTTTACTTCTCAAGTTGCATTTCAAGGATGATGGATGGCGATGGAGTGAGAGCTTTTCTGTCCGTGTGCAAAAAAGCCAATATCAATATCGTATTGCCCGATCAGTTGAAAGGGACGTGCTGCGGGCAAGTCTTCTCTTCCAAAGGCTTTGCAGAGGCATACAAGTTCACTGCCAACCAGGCTATTGAACGACTTTGGCAAAGCTCGCAGGAGGGAAAAATTCCGGTGGTGCTGGACGTGACAAGCTGCACCCAGACAATAAAATCCAGCAGACCGTATCTTACCGATGCCAACAAGGTGCGGTTTGACAAACTGATCATTCATGATGTAATTGATTTCGCTGCCGAGATAGTGTTGCCACAATTGCATATTTCAGCACAGAAAGACAAAATTGCGTTTCATCCAGTCTGTTCGGTGCAAAAAATGGGCTCTCTCGATCAGTTAAAACGAATTGGCAAAGCCTGTGCTAAGGAGGTGAAGGTTCCGGAATTTGCGGGCTGCTGCGGCATGGCCGGCGATCGTGGGTTTTACTACCCTGAGTTGACGAAGGCGGCGACAAAGAAAGAGTCGACTGAAGTAAAACAGGAGACGTACGACGGATACTATTCCACCTCTAAGACTTGTGAGATAGCACTGTCTGAAGCTGTGGGTAAAAATTACGAATCGGTGATGAAGTTGCTGGATGAAGTGAGTAGTGCGAAAGGAGGATGAGGAATTGAGGAACTGAATATTTGAGGAGTCGAGTATTTGGGTCATCGGAGATTTGAACTATAAATTGAAAAAGATACGTTATGCACCAGTTTTACTTTGAAAGGTTAGAAGTTTGGCAGAAAGGGAGAATCCTTATCAGGAAAGTGTACACTCTTTCGAAGAAGTTTCCGGACGATGAAAAATTTGGAATGACATCTCAAATACGACGAGCATGTGTTTCTATAAACTGCAATATTGCCGAAGGGAGCAGCAGACATTCAGGAAAGGACCAAGCTCGTTTTACCGAGATAGCATATGGCAGTTTGATGGAAGTGTCGAATTTGCTTTTGATAGCTTCCGATTTAAATTATATCGAGGAGAAAGAAGTGGATCAGCTTAGACCCATGGTTGAAGAGATAAGCAACAAATTGAACGCATTGAGAAATACTCAGCTTAAAAGGTGACAGAATGGAAGACTGGGCATTACGGATGTTTGATAGGTAATCAAGATTCTTTCAAATACTCAAATGCTCAACTATTAAACTGCAAACTTTGTACAGACCGAAACAGGAATTAAGATAATACTAGTCAAACCCCTATTGATATATGACTTACAGATTCAATCCCCCTCATAGAGTACTAATGGGCCCTGGCCCGTCAGATGCACACCCGAGAGTGCTGAAGGCCATGTCTTCGCCGCTAATTGGGCATCTTGATCCTGAGTTTGTCAGGATGATGGACGAGGTGAAAAGCATGGTGCAGCAAACATTGTTGACCAAGAACAATCTCACCTTCGTTGTGTCAGCACCAGGTTCGGCCGGCATGGAGACCTGCCTGGTCAACCTGCTGGAGCCAGGCGACGAGTGCATCATTTGCGTCAATGGCGTTTTTGGTGGCCGGATGGTCGATATAGCCGAGCGCTGCGGTGCAAAAGTTCACAGAATTGACACCGACTGGGGCAAGGTAACCGAAGTGAGTCAGATCAAAAAAGTGTTGGATGTTTGCCCAAAGCCAAAGCTGGTAGCCATTGTCCACGCTGAAACTTCCACCGGAGCCATGCAGCCGTTGCAGGAGATAAGTGAGCTGGTGCACAATGCAGGTTCGCTGCTCGTTGTTGATGCCGTTACTTCTTACACAGGAGCCCCCCTTAAAGTCGATGAATGGGGCATAGATGCTATTTACTCAGGGTCGCAAAAGTGCCTCAGTGCCCCTCCCGGGCTTTCGCCGGTAAGCTTGTCTGAAGCAGCCGTGAAAGTCCTCGACAATCGCAAGACCAAAGTGCAAAGCTGGTTCCTGGACCTAACCATGGTGAAGAACTACTGGGCAGGAGCGAAGCGGGCCTATCACCACACCGGCCCTGTGTCTGCCATTTTTGCGTTGCACGAGGCATTGAATATTGTTTTAGAGGAAGGCTTGGAAGAGCGCTGGGCCAGGCACGAGGTTGTGCACAATTATTTGAAGATGAAATTGGAGGCATTGGGCTTTAAGTTTGTGGTAGATGAGCAGCATCGTTTGCCGAACTTGAATGCCGTTTACTTACCTGAGGGTGTCGACGAAGCTGCGCTCAGAACTCGTTTGTTAAACGACTATAATATCGAAGTTGGTGGGGGCTTAGGCGTGTTTGCCGGCAAAATCTGGCGAATAGGTATTATGGGCGAAAGCTGTACCAAAAACCATGTGAATATGCTGGTGGGTGCATTGGAAGAGATGCTCTAGGAAATTGAGGTATGAAGGTGGGGCATTCATCAGGAAAATTGCTAACTTCTTGGCAACCTATACCTGACATCCGATGAAGAGAAAGGAGTTTTTGAAGACAACCGGAGCATTTGTAGCCGGATCAATGATGGTGCCGCTGGTTTCCTGCGAAGATAAACCGTCGGAAATTCGAAAGAACTGGGCGGGCAATTACCAGTACAAAGCGAAGAACCTTCTGGAACCCAAAACCACCGAGGAGCTTCAGGGGCTTGTTAGAAAGCTTTCGAGTCAGAAGGCGTTGGGTTCCAAGCACTGCTTTAACAATATAGCTGACAGCCCCGAAAATCAGATATCCACCAAAAACTTCAACAAAGTTTTGGGGATTGATCGGGAGGCGATGACGGTGACGGTAGAGTCGGGCGCCAGGTATGGCGAGTTTGCCCCGGAGCTTCATCAGAAGGGCTTCGCTTTGCACAATCTGGCTTCTCTGCCCCATATTTCTGTTGCAGGCGCTGCTGCCACAGCCACCCACGGGTCGGGTGTGGGGAATGGAAACCTGGCAAGTGCTGTGAAGGGACTCGAACTGGTAGATGGCAACGGCCAACTGGTGAAATTGACAGAAGACGATCCTGAATTTTATGGAGCAGTCGTCGGCCTTGGCGCATTGGGCATTGTTACGAAAGTGACGCTCGCTATTGAGAAGACCTTCGATGTGAGGCAGGACGTTTTTCAGAATTTGCCGCTGGCATCTTTGGAAAAAGATTTTGAAGCCATTATGTCTGCCGGCTACAGCGTCAGCTTATTTACTGACTGGCAGAACCAGGTGATCAGCCAGGTGTGGATCAAACGGCGGATGGACGAGGAAATAACAGATGCCTGCGTTGAATTCTACGGAGCAACTGCTGCCACCCAAAACCTGCATCCCATTACCCGCCTTTCAGCTGAAAATTGCACCGAGCAACTAGGTAAGCCCGGCCCCTGGTACGACCGCCTGCCACACTTCAAAATGGGCTTTACGCCCAGCAGTGGCGAGGAGCTGCAGTCTGAGTTTTTCGTACCCATGGAAAACGCCGTTGACGCTATTTTGGCGCTGGAGAAAAAACGTGACCTGATCTTTCCTCAATTGATGATCACTGAAATTCGCACCATAGCAGCCGATGAGCTGTGGATGAGCACAGCCTACAGGCAGCCAAGCGTAGCCATTCATTTTACCTGGAAGCAAAATCCAGAAGAAGTTAGAAAGCTGCTGCCGATGATTGAAGCTGAGCTCGCCCCGTTCGGAGTGAGGCCGCACTGGGGCAAGCTGTTCACCGTAGCTCCCGAAACTTTGCATGGCAGATACCCAAAATATCAGTCGTTTTTGGAGCTAGTCAAAAAATATGACCCACAAGGCAAGTTCAGGAATGAGTATTTGGATTTGAATGTTTATGAAGGGTAGCGATTAGTCAATCCTCTCATACAAAATCCGCCAGCTCAGCGCCCAGGTTTTTCCTCCATCCGATGAGAGTTCCCAGTCCCATGTAAACGAGTCGTGTTGGATGTTGTAAAACACCATGCGCTGCTGGATTCGCTTGTCGCCCCGCTCAAATACCTGGGTTTTAAAGATTCGTTTGTCCCCCACAAATTCACCTTCGAAATCGAAATAGCCACCCTGGTTATCAGCCCAGGCCTGTTTCCATCTCTTAAGCTGGGGCTGGTAAATGGAGATACTCGTGCCTTTGAAACCCTTGTTTTGGCCGCCGTGGAGTTCGAAAGTCTCTCGAACCACTGTTCCGTCGAGAATTTTGTCAATGATGTTGATGCCGTATTGTTGCACACCATCTCCCTCGTCGTAGGTTGCTTTCCATTTTCCTAACCAAAAGTCGAAGTATTGGGTTGTGTCAATTTTGCTAAGTTGAAGTTCCTGGCAATGTGCCGCAAAGCCGAAGCTTACCAGAGCAATTGAGATGATCCTTTTCATAGATTGATAGTTTTTGATTCCCAGTCAATCTATGTTGAAAAAAGACAAAAGGAGTTAATCCATGGAAATGTTAACTGGTCTTTTATGAGCGTTTCTCCATTCCGCCGGCGTTTTCCCTGTTACTTTTTTGAACGACTTATAAAAAGAGACCTTGTTGTTGAAACCGCTCAGGTGCGCTATGTCGATCACCTTTTCATTTGTGTCATTCAGAAGGTGGATGGATTCCCTTATCCGGTAGTCGTTGAGCAGCTTGTTAAATCCATCGTATTTCTGGTTGATAATTTCACTTAGCTGATATGGCTTTAATGATAAGTCGTTCGAAAGGTCGTTGAGCCTGTATTCACCATTCAGGTAGGGCTTGCACTCCCTGAAATGGCGCTCGATTTGTGAAAGTACTGTTTCCGAAATGTAGGTGCTCAGCTTTTCTTCTACAGCGAGTTGGTTGATGAATTGGGGCTGGAGATAAGATTTGATCAACAGCGCATAAATAAAGAAGAATGAAGCGGCGGCAATCAGGTAGTCAAATTCCAAAGTCAGTGTTTTTGTGGCAACCATAATGGAGTAGAGCACAAACAGCAGGGCATAGGCCAGCAATGGTACAAATAGCCAGCGCCGAACGTTGTCTTGCCTGCCTCTTGCGAATGGGAAGGAAAGAACCACATATATAACCAGGTGAAGCGGCTGCAAGACGAAAAGAAACATAGGGCTTACCGGCATGTATAGAGCGAAGACGGCCACAAGGAAGGGAAGAAAATGAAGGAGTGTGGGCCACTTTGTTGCCTGTTGGATTGACATGCCTCTAATGAGAAAATAGAAAAGCGGAGCGATAAGAAAAGTGAGGTATTGAACCCACCACAGGTAGGTGGGCGTACCCAGTTTGGCCCAATAGGCCACATAAAAGGCAAGCAGTAACGCAAAAAACAGAGAAATCAGCGAGAGGTGGTCAGACTCAGAACGACGGTATTTTACTTTGAGTAATACGGAAAGTAAAACCCCCTGAAAAGCCCCCAGGCTAAATAGCAGAAGTGTTAGTTCGTTTGCGGGCATCCGATTCATTTGTTTGTACCTGGTAAACAACCGACAGCTGGCGCCCCCTAAGAGCCAGTTCTGGCGTTGATAAAGCGCACTTCGAAGATCTTGCCGTTACTTACTTTGTAAATGGCAATTGCTTCAAGCCGGGGTTTGTTCTTGTCAAAGACCACACTTTCGTGGTCAATAACCGTATTGCCTAAAACAGTTCGGTTGACAATGTCGCAGTGGAGGTCAACGGCAGTTTGAAAGAAACCTTCGTATCCTTTTCTAAGGCTGCCAATTCCGTCCATAATTAGCCTGTCGGGGTAGTTGTAAATCTTGACGGTGTCGCTGTATGTTTCAAGAAACTTGTCAATGTCTCTGGCATTGTAGGCGTCCAACTGGCGGCTCACTACGTCAACAGGGTCGGTTGAGTGCTGGGCCTGGCTGACTGTGGCTACCAGCGCAAATGCGAAGAAAAAGAGTATGGTTTTCATGCTTTTCAATTCAAGGTCGATTAAAGATAAAAACATCCATCCAAACCCTGCGTCATTTCATCCGGCTTCTTCTACAGTTCAGTCACTTCTATTATTAAAGCGGTCGGGAGCATGGCACCTTTGAATCATTCAACGACAAACAAGTGATTCAATGATACAGCAACTCAAAATCTTTTTTTATGTTCTGGCGCTACTTTTTTCAACACCACTTATTGCGCAAACAAACATCAAGGGGGTGATTACCGAGAAATCAGGTGAGCCTATTCCCGGCGTCAACATCTATGTTGACGGCACTTATGATGGTGCTACCACAGACATGGAAGGGGCGTTTTCCTTTGAAACTGAGGAAGCCGGAGACCACCAGGTAGTGGCGACGTTTATCGGCTACAAGAAGCATGTGACGGAGGTGAAGCTGGAAGGCAACCCAATAGAGCTGACCATCCAGCTCCAGGAGGAAATCAACAAGCTCGACGGTGTCACCATTACAGCAGGCACTTTCGAAGCAAGTGATGAAAAAAAATCGGTGGTGCTCAAGCCGCTCGACATTGCCATGACTGCCGGGGCCACTGCCGACATTCCTGGAGCGCTGAACACACTGCCAGGAACTCAAAAGGTAGGAGAGTCGGGAAGGCTTTTCGTGCGGGGAGGGGCCAGCACAGAAACCAGGACTTTTGTTGATGGCATGCTAATGAACAGCTTCTACAACACCAGCGGCCCCAATATGCCAGGTCGCTCAAGGTTTTCTCCCTTCCTGTTCAAAGGCACGTTTTTCAGTACAGGCGGCTACAGCGCTGAATATGGTCAGGCGATGTCGTCGGCCCTGGTGCTCAACACCTTTGACCTCCCCGAGCAAACCGAGTCGAACATTTCTTTGATGAGTGTAGGTGGAAGCGCAAGCCACACTGAAAGATGGGAGAGGGGTTCCGTATTCGGAGAGCTTGCTTATACTAACCTGAAGCCATATCAGTCGCTGATCAACCAGGCATATGACTGGGAAAAGCCTTCTGAATCGCTGGGCGGTTCTTTTATGGTAAGACAAAAAAGTGGGAAGAGCGGAATTTTCAAGCTTTATGGCTCGTTTGCCAATGCTTCCTTTGCGCTTCGTCAGCCTGATATCAACAGCCCGGGCGGCAGCAATAGAATTGCCATAAAGAATGGGTACAGCTACCTGAATGCCACTTACAAAAACCAACTGGGAGGTGGTTGGTACTATAGCGGAGGTGTTAGCCAAACCATTTCGGAAGACAATATTGACTTCGACGCCGACCGTGTTGACAATGGAGAGCATGCATGGCATGTGAAATCAGTCTTCACTAACGATAGCAACGAGAAGGTGACGCTTAAGCTCGGTCAGGAGGTAATTGTCAGAGATTTCACCGATAACATTACAGCAGCAGAAGGGCAAAGTCTGATCAATGAAAAGACGGAGACGTTGCCCGCTACGTTTGCAGAGGCTGATGTTTACCTGTCCAATAAGTTTGTGTTCAGAACGGGAGCAAGGTTGGAGTATTCGTCTCTCATTGATAGCTGGAACCTGGCACCAAGAGCATCGCTGGCCTACAAAACCACAGCATTCAGCCAGGTGTCCTTCGCTTATGGAAGGTTTTACCAAACGCCAGATAATGAACGCTTTCGGGTAACTACCAGCCTTTCGTCTGAAGTTGCCTCTCATTACATCCTTAACTACCAAATTCAAAAAAACAACCGAACCTTCAGAATAGAGGGCTACATGAAGGCGTATGATAAGCTAGTGAAATACAATGGGAACGAACCTTATAACCCAACCTACTTCAACAATAAGGGGTATGGCGACGCCAATGGGTTGGATATTTTCTTCCGAGACGCCAAAACGTTCCGCAACATCGACTACTGGGTGTCCTATTCATTTCTCGATACCGAAAGAGACTATCTCACATTTCAGTCGTCAGCGGTGCCTGGGTTTGCTTCGAAACATAACTTCTCTTTCGTTTACAAGCACTTTATTGACGCCATCAAGTCGCAGGTTGGGTTTACTTACTCTTATGGCAGCGGCCGCTACTATAACGACCCCAACAAAGATGGGGTCATGAACAGCCAGCTTCCCAGCTATCAGGACTTCAGCTTTAACATAGCTTATCTGTTTCGTCCGCAGGTTATCTTCTATGCTTCAGCCACCAATCTGCTAGGTCGGGACAATGTCTTCGGTTACCAGTTTGCAGACAACCCAAACAGCGACGGTGTGTTTGAGTCGAGAGCTATTGGGCAGCCAGCTAAACGTTTCTTGTTCCTTGGAGTTTTCATTACACTCTCGAAAGACAAGTCAAAGAATCAACTCGAAAACTTATAATTCAACTTAAATATCATAACGATGAAAAATGTACTCATGATGATTTTGCTACTGGCTGGCATTGAAAGCCAGGCCGGCGACAACCAGGGCAGGCTGGTAGTAAAAGTTACCAATCTGGGAGACCTGAAAGGCCAGGTAATGGTAGGCTTGTTCGACAAGGAAGACAATTTTCTGAAAGAGCCAATAAAGGGTATTTCAGCCAAAGCAACAGCCGAAGGCCAGGAGCTTGTTTTTGAAAACCTGCCTTATGGCGATTATGCGGTGAGTGTGATTCATGATGAAAATGAAAATGGCGAACTCGACACTTTTCTGGTCATCCCTACTGAGCCCTACGGCTTTAGCAACAACGCCATGGGGAATTTTGGACCTCCCAGCTTTGAGCAAACCAAAATCAGCTTCAAAAAAGATACGTCTATTGAAATAAAACTTAACCGTTGATTGCCATGAAAACACTTAAAATAACAGCAGTAGCTTCTCTTTTGGTCTTATTTTCAGTTGCCGACATCAAAGCGCAGAGCTCCTATGAAAAAGGAATGAAAGCCGCTTTGGAGCAGTTGTTCTCTGCTGAAGGTGGCAAGGAGAACTGGCAGAATGCCGCCAATAAGTTTGAGAGAATTGCCAATGTGGAAAAGGATAAATGGCAGCCAAGCTACTACGCTGCGCTCGCCTATGCATGGATGGCCACAAAAGAGGAGGGTTTGGCACTGCAGGATGAAAAAATGAACCGGGCGAGGAAGTTTGTGGAAGCTGGCCTGGCGGTGTCTCCCGACAATGTGGAGCTGATTACTATGCAAGGGTACACCGATATGTTGAGCATTGCCTTTGACCCGGGAACGAGGGGCCAGACTTTGTCCACGAGGGTTTTTCAAACATTTGGCAAAGCCATACAAATGGATCCAACCAACCCAAGAGCCAGGCTTTTCATGGCCCAAATGCAGGACGGCACAGAGAGCTTTTTCGGCCAGGGACACGAGGGTTCTTGCCAAACGCTCACCAAAGCAGTAGAGAACTACGCTTTGCAAAAGGACAATGGAGATTTCTCACCCACCTGGGGGCAGGGGTCGGCCGAGCAAATGCTGAAAAATTGCCAGAAACCGGCTGAGGGAGAGGGGAACTAAAGTTACACCATGGCTCATCAAATACTTGTAAATTAATCGAGCCTGTTGCACTTTAAGCTTCGTTTGGTTTTCTTCAAAAACAGAGATGCAAATCACCAGAAAGACTGTTCTACGGGAGTTAAAGGAAATTACCCTGCTAATTGTAGCCGGGGGCTTAATTGGTGGCTACCTTTCCTGCCGTTCTTGCTTTAGTGAGCTTAATTCACTTACGGTAGCCATCTTTTGTCTTAATGCTGCGTTCTGGCTGTTTTTCTGGAAGGGTAATCAATATCTTTCCGAAATTATAGAAACACGGATAAGCTGGCTGGAGGCACCAGGCAAGCGGCTGTGGGTGGGTTTGGTTGTCATGGTGGTGTATACTTTGGTTGCAGCATCTATCATCTATTACTTATTTTATGTGGCATACATGGGGAAGGATTTAGCCACACTGCTATCCTCTGGATTCATGTATAACCTCGTCTTTCCGGTGTTCTGCACCATGTTGATCATGACATTCTTGTTTGGGCGGCAGTTTTTTATCAGCTGGAGGCAAACAGCTATTAACTTTGAAAAGCTAAAGTCGGAGCAGATGGCTTCTCAGTACGAAGCACTAAAAAGTCAGGTCAATCCGCACTTTCTGTTTAACTCATTGAATGTCCTTACCTCACTTGTTCATCAAGATCCGGACACTGCTGTGAAGTTCATTAAGAAGCTGTCGGAGGTGTATAGGTTTGTGCTGGAGTCAAGAAAGCAGGAGCTGATAGACCTTTCTACAGAACTAAGGTTTGTAAAAGACTACCTCTTCCTGCAGCAGATTCGGTTTGGCGATAACCTCAAATATGACATAAGTGTTCCTGATGCATATATGCATAAAGTGGTGCCTCCATTGTCAGTTCAAATGCTGGTAGAAAACGCCATCAAGCACAACGAAATTTCGCAAGAACATCCCCTGACAATCGCTATTTCAGTTGACGAGGAAACCTTGCGGGTTTCCAATACGCTTCAGGTAAAGCACACCAGAGAGCCCTCTTCAGGAACGGGGCTAGACAATATTAAGGACAGGTATGAGTTTCTGAGTGGCAAGAAAGTAATTGTCACACAGGAGAACGGCAAGTTTGAGGTAACCCTGCCGCTTTTAACCCTCGATAAAGTTTAATGAAGGTTTTAATAGTTGAAGACGAAAAGCTGTCGGCCGACAGACTGGCCCAGATGGTCAGAAAGATCGTGCCCGACGTAGAAATTCTTGCCCAGATCGATTCAGTAAAGAGAACAGTGGAGTGGTTGGCCAGCCAGCCAGCTCCCGACTTGTTGTTTCTCGATATTCAGTTGGCCGATGGGCTGAGCTTTGAAATATTTGAGAGGGTAGAGGTGAGGGTTCCCATTATTTTCACTACTGCCTACGATGAATACGCCATCAAGGCCTTCAAAGTGAATAGCGTTGATTATTTGTTAAAGCCCATTGACGATGACGAACTGAAAGCGGCCCTCATGAAGTTTAACAGTTTGAACAAACCACCTGCTGGTTCGCTAGGTTTGCCGATTGATAAGCTGGAAAACCTTTTGGCGGGGTTAGCAAAAAGCTACAAAGAAAGATTTATCATTAAGGTGGGCGATCACCTGAAATCAGTGGAGGTAGCTGATATTGACCATTTTGTAAGTCAGGAGAAAGCCACTTTTGTTCAAAACAGGGAAGGTAAAAGGTTTATCATTGACTTTACCCTTGACCAGGCAGAGGCGCTGATCGATCCCTCAGCCTTTTTTAGGATAAACAGGAAGTACATAGTGTCGTTTAAGTCCATCAAAGACATCATTGCCTGGTCCAATAGCCGATTGAAATTGGTGTTGCATAACTGCAACGACACGGACGTTGTTGTTGCAAGGGAAAAAGTAAATGCTTTTAAAATGTGGCTGGATCGTTAATTTTAGAGACCTTTGAATGGTATTTTCATAGATGAAATAAAGGCAAACTAAATGGCGTCTTCAGCTAAAAAGGAAATCAGCGGAATACAACGGCAGTTCTATACAATAGCGCTGATAGTTGTAATCATTTGGGTGCTTATGATTACCCGTGGATTACTGGTGCCACTGGCCTGGGCATCTTTTTTCGCCATTTTTATGATGCCTTTTGTTGAATGGATGGAAAGTAAACGAATGAGGAGGGGGCTGGCAATTATCATAGCCGTGCTGTTGTTTACCGGAGTCATAGTTGGCATTCTGGCCACGCTTTCAGCGCAAGTGGTGTCAATAAGCAAGGATCTTCCGTCCATTTCCACAAGGTTTTCTTCCAGCATTACCAAGGTTCAGCAGTTTATTGTTGAAGACCTGGGCATTGCAGATGATACCGAGGAGCTGAAGAGCATGATCGGCAGCCAGCTAGAAGACGTTGTCAAGTGGCTGTTTGGCAATATTACATCTGTCGGGCAGTCTTTCTTTGACCTTTTTCTAATGCCTATTTACATCTATTTCATTCTCCTGTACAGGGATCTACCCTCCCGGTTCATTGAGAAAAAGTATAGCGAATCAAATCAGGAAACGATCAGGAAGGTCTTTGGTAAAATCCAAAAGGTGTTGCGTAGTTACATTGTAGGCATTAGCCTGTTTACGGCTATCACCGCAGCCATGGACATCATTATTTTTCTCTCACTGGGATTGGAGTATGCTTTGTTTTTTGCCATTCTGGTGGCCATTCTTAATCTCATCCCTTACGTGGGAAATCTCATAGCAATGATAATAGTGGTGGGCTATGCTTTGGTAACAAAAGATTCGCTGCTGACACCTTTACTTCTCGTTGGGCTGCTTTGGCTGGCAAACATGATACAGGAAAATGTTATCAGACCATGGGTGGTTGGCTCATCAACCGAAATAAATGCTTTTGCTGTTTTCTTATCATTTATTGTTGGGGCCCTGGTGTGGGGCGTATCCGGAATGATACTTTTCATACCGCTCGTCGGAATTGTAAAAATTATTCTGGAAGAGGTGCCCTCTCTCAATGCCTATGCCATCTTTTTGAAGGAGTGGAATGTGAAGCCGACTGAAAAGAAAGACTAAATTTTCTGTTTTGCCGGGGCCAGTAATAGGAAAAATCCTACAGATGTTCCAATGGAAAGAACCCCACAAATCCACCACAGCGTGGTGAAGTCGAATGCCCTGACAATATTAGTACCCAACGCAGGCGCCAGCACAAATGCGGCTGAATAGGCAAAAGAGTACATACCCATGTAAATCCCCCGGGTTTTTGGTCCCGACCTTTGTACGGTGTAGGTGGCCATAAACGGCATCGCCATAATTTCAGCAACACTGATGATCAGCACGGCTACGTAGAGAATGGGCTCGCTGTGCAGCAGGTTGAGAATGATGAACGCTAACCCGTTAAGCAAACTTCCGATCATCACCAGTCGCCTGATGCTGAATCGCTCACCCACACTGTACACAATGATCATCTCCAGCAGGAAGACGATAAACCCATTGAGTCCGATCAGTAATCCAATTTGTGACTCGGGCAGCTGATAGACCTCTTTATAATACAGCGGAAGGGTCATGAACAATTGAAAGAACACTGTGGCAAATGACAGCACCAACAGAACGAAAAGCATAAATCGCCAGTCTTTCAGTGCGTTGAGAGGCGAAGAGGTAACTTTGTTTTCATCTTCTTTTTGTTCGTTCCCTTTTTTGTTTTTGAAATAGAAGAAGAAAAGCACCCCAGCCGATATGCAGGTGATTCCATCAACGACGAAAAGTAGGTTGTAAGAGAAAGTCGCCAAAATTCCCCCAACGGCCGGCCCAAAAGAATAGCCCAGATTAATCGCCATTCTATTGAGACTGAAAGCCCGTGTTACATTTTCTGGCTTGGCGTAGTATGCTACTGACGACGAGTTGGCCGGTCGCAGCATTTCCGACACGGCGCTGATAGTGAATATGCCAATGCATAACGGCAAGAATTCCGTGAGGTTTGCTACAAAAAAAAACAAAGTTCCACCCCCCACAAGGCTAATAAACTGAACAAGGAAGTGCCCAATTTTGTCGGTAAGCCAGCCGCCGATAAAGGCGCCTGCAATGGAACCGACACCAAAAAGACTCAGAAGGATGCCCGCTTGCTCCAAATCAAAGCCTAGTGAGGCGGTAAGGTATACGCTGAGAAATGGGACAACCATTGACCCGCTGCGATTGATGAGCATGACTAACGCCAATATCCATGCCGCCTGCGAAAGCCCGCCAAATGCATTTTTGTAAAGGGTTAAGACTCTGGTCATTTTGAAGATGCGATATTCGGAATTTTTTATATGTTGAAGTTGAAAAAGTGGGAATAATTCAGAAATAGAATTATTCAATAAAAAATTTTATCTATTCGAAGATAATCTGGCCGTTTTTCTTCTTACATTTCTCAGCTTTTTAACCTAATTAATCGACCTTATGACTCTTCACTTCGTCCTGCTACTGGTAGGATTCGCTATCCTCATTAAGGGGGCTGACTGGATGGTTAGCGGCGCCTCATCTCTTGCTAAAAGAATCAACGTATCCAATTTAATGATCGGACTTACCGTAGTTGCCTTCGGTACGTCTGCTCCGGAACTCACCGTAAACCTGTTTGCTTCGTCCAGCGGGCTGAACGACGCCATGTTCGGGAATATCATCGGGAGTAACATATTCAATCTGTTGTTCATCCTGGGAGTGGCCGGAGTCATTTATCCATTGAGTGTACAGCGGACGACTGTGAAATACGAAATTCCTTACTCATTGTTTTCTGCGCTGCTTCTTTTCTTTCTGGTGAACGATGCCATGTTTTTTGGCGCTGATCACAATTCGCTTGGCCAGATAGATGCATTGGTGCTTCTGGTCTTTTTTGGCCTATTTATGGCTTACATCATCAGGCAGGCGAAAAATGAAACCCAGCCGCAGGAAGAGATTCAAACAATGACCTTGCTCAAGTCAGTCTTGTTTGTGACTATAGGCATTGCGCTTTTGGTGGGAGGAGGCAAACTTGTAACAGATCACGCTGTAGCAATTGCAGCAAGTTTCGGGCTAAGCGAAAAGCTGATTGGGTTGACCATTTTGGCGGCAGGCACTTCTCTGCCCGAGCTGGCCACTTCGGCCGTCGCCGCCTTTAGGCGAAACACAGACATCGCTATTGGCAACGTGGTGGGCTCCAATATTTTTAATATCCTGCTTATTTTGGGAATCAACGGAGGCATTCGGGAAATTCCCTACAATGCCACCCTGAACATGGATTTCTTCGTGATTTTCTTTGGGTCCGTAGCCCTCTTGCTCTTCATGTTCACCTTCAACCGCAACAAGCTTGATAGGGTAGAAGCAGTGATGTTTCTGGTGGCGTTTGTTGGCTACACGGGCTACCTGATCTACCGAAACTAGATCAAGCCAGTTCTCTCAGGTCAACAGGCACAACCCTCGATACCCCCTGTTCAATCATGGTGATACCGTAAATAATGTCGGTGCTTGACATGGTGCGCTTGTTGTGCGTCACAATGATGAATTGGGATTCCTTGCTGAACGTTCTGATGATGTTATTGAACTTGTCAATATTGGCATCGTCGAGTGGGGCATCAACCTCATCAAAAATACAAAAGGGGGCCGGCTTTAGCAGGTAAATAGAGAACAGCAGCGAGATGGCTGTCAACGTCTTTTCACCGCCCGATAGTTGGTTGATGGTCAATGGCCGCTTGCCTTTTGGCTTGGCCATGATCTCAATCGGGCTCTCCAACGGGTCGTCGGGGTTGAGTAATTTCAACTCGCAGTCGTCTTCTTCGGTGAAGAGAGATCGGAATACTTTGATAAAGTTATCCCTGATCTTCTCGAAGGCATCGAGGAAGGTTTCTCTAGCCACAGCGTCAATTTCGCCTATCGTACTGATCAGCGACTCCTTGGCTTTGATCAGGTCATCCTTTTCTTTGATGATGAAGTCGTAGCGCCCTTTGATTTCCTCAAAGGCCTCCATGGCCATCGGGTTAATCGGGCCTATGTTGTCAATTCTGGTTTTGAACCTTGACACTTTCTCCCTCAGCTCTTCGTCGGAAATATCGGCAAACGGATTTTCTTTTACTTCTTCGCCTTCCTCCGGCGCCTTTTCTTTGAGTAAATCATCGAGGTTGATATTGAATTCGACGGAAAGCCGCTCTTTTACAGCGCTCAGCTGTAGCTTGGTTTCGTTCAGCTGATTTTGAAACTCCATCAGCATCAGGTCGGTGCTTTCTCTCCGACGTTGAATCTCCCGGCTTTCTTTCTCCAGTTCATCAATAAGCCCACGGCTGCTGTAGTACTCCTTTTCTGCTTCGTTAACGCCTGCTTCTATTGCTTCCCTTTCGGAATACATCGCCACCAGCTCATCGTCATTCATCTCCGCCTTTTCCACCAGGGCTTTGATCTCTTCCTCGGTTTGCTTCAACTCGCTTTGGTTGCGTTCAATCCGTTCTTTGGAGCTTTCGTAGGTGTTTTCCTTGAAACTAATTTCCTGGGCTATGCTGGCTACCTTGTTCTCCTGCTGGTGGTACGAAATGTTTTCCTGGTTGAATGCTGCCGATTTTTGACTTAAAATTTCCTGGAAAACCTGTAATTCACTGTTTTTGGAGGCCAGGTCTTCTTCGTCGCTTTTTTGAAGGTCTTGCTCACGCTCTGCTTTTGGTTGCAGCGTTCGTAGCTCTTCAGTGAGCACCTCAATCCTGTCGATAATGTCTTCCCTCTTTGTAGTGTTGGAGGTGAGCATTTTCGAAAATTGCTCCTGCTTGGTTCTTATGGAAACATACTCCTCGTTGATCTGATTCAGGTCGGGGAGGAGGGCCTCAATTTTATCTTTCTTACTCGATGCTTTCAACGCATTCAGGTCAGCCTGATTGCTTTCGATGCTCTGCTGAATTTCGTCGAGCTTCTTGTTGAGCGCCTTTATTTCGACGGCCAGTTTTTCCAGGTTCTTGGCACGGCCTATCCTCTTTCCTTCGAAAAGCCCCACCGCTCCACCTGATATGGAATAGTGACGACGGGTAACCTTTCCATTTTTTGTAATGAAAATGGCGTCATCTACATCAGGGAGGTCGGTGTGGTGGTTGGTGGAAATGTAAACGTTGTCAAGAATAAAGCTGACCAGCTTCTTGTACTTGCCGTCAAACTCCACCACCTCAGTGGCGGGAATGGCGTTCTGAATGATCTTGGTGCTGGTGGGTTTGAACTTGTCAAACTTTTCCAGAATGAAGAAATGGGCCTTGCCTTTGGCTGCGTCGCTCAACAGGTTGATGGCCTGGTAGGCATTCGCCTCACTTTCTACTATATAGTAGTTCATGTAAGGCTCGAGAAAATTCTCGATAGTTACCCTGTATTCTTCGGGGCAAGTAATGACGTCGGAGAGAAGGGGGGCATCTTTTCCCCAGGAAGAGTTCTTTTTCAGGAACTTGATGGCTTCCGGAAATCCTTCCAGGTTCTCCACCAGCGATTTGGTTAGCGCATACTCATTTTGCCGGGCATCAAGCTTACGGCTCACCTGGGTGCCTTCTTCTTTGATCACCTCCAGCGTTTTGCCAATACTCTCAATTCTGCTTTGAACGGCCTCTTCTTCTGACTTAAGCTTGTCGATCTCTTTTTGTCTCTCAGCTCTCAGTTCGCCTACTTCCTGCAGCTTGATTTCAAATTCCTCCAGATTGGCCGACTGCTCGGTCGTGTCGGAGGCTGCTTTGTCCAGCTCTTGCTTAAGCGTGGATAGCTGAATTTGCTTTATTTCTAAGTCTTTTGTCAGCTGGTACACTTCTTCCCTTTTCTGGCGGAAGTTGCGGTTCAGAATGTTCACCTCCTCCTGAAGTGCTGCTGTTTCAGTCTTCTGGTGATCATACTCACCCTTGAGCCGGTCGAGTTTGGCTGCTACTTCGGAAAGTATTTTGTCGGCGACCTGCTTTTCCTTGGTAAGGCTTTCAATAGAAAAGGACGCCCGTTCATTGCTTTTCCTGTCCTGCTCTATCTGTTCTCTGAGATTTTCATTCTTGTCATTAAGGAAGCGGAGCCTTTCGTTCTTGATCTTTTTCTCACTCTCGTACGACCTTATTTTGCCTACGTGCTCATTCAGCGCTTTTTGCCGTGAGCTGAGCTGCTTTTCTTTGGCGATCAAATCGGCTTTCGACTTCTCAATAGCCGCTTCTTTCTCAGCAAGCTGCCGGTTCAGGCTTAGCTTCAGGTCATTTTCAGTTTCGATTTTGCTCTTGCCATCCCGAAAGGATTGCTGATGCTTTTCAACTGTTTTCCTGGCGAGGGCTATACTGGCCTCCTTGTACTCTTCTTTTATTTTATAGTATTGCTGCGCCTGGCGGGCCTGCTTTTCCAGGCTTTTCAGGTTCTTTTCTATCTCAAAAAGCAAATCTTCCACCCTGGCCAGGTCGGCATCGGTGTCGCTCAGCTTCCGCAGCGTTTCCTTCTTCCTAACTTTGAATTTTGAGATACCTGCTGCCTCTTCAAAAAGGCCACGCCTTGAGTTGTCTTTGTCGTTGAGGATATCGTCGACCATCTTAAGCTCGATAATGGCATAGCTGTTTGACGCTATACCAGTATCAAGAAAAAGATTGGAAATGTCTTTCAGTCGGCACGTAACGCCATTCAACTCATATTCACTTTCGCCCGACCTGTAGTAGCGGCGGGTGATGGTGACCTGAGAATATTCGGTAGGGAGGAGGTTTTTGGTGTTATTGAAGGTGAGAGAAACTTCAGCAAGGTTGGTAGGCTTCCTTTTTTTTGTTCCGTTAAAGATCACATTCTCCATTTTGTCGGAACGGAGCATGCGTGACCTTTGCTCGCCAAGTACCCAGCGAATGGAATCGACCACATTGGACTTGCCGCAGCCATTTGGACCAACGATGCCGGTGATGCCTTCATCGAAGTTGATCACCACTTTATCCCCAAAGCTCTTAAACCCCCGAATCTCAAGTTTCGTCAACTGCATGCGGCAAAAATATTCATTAACCTTTAAATGTTATCAACAAAATGGGGCTCAAAGCGGGCTAGTTATCAACATTACGCTGATACTTGTCCTCTTTTTTGGGGCAGACAGCAAAAATAACATTCAATGACTTATATTTGAGGTATATGGATAGAGACGTCATCATTTATATCGTAATGGCCATCATTTATTTTGTGGTCAGAAACCTGAAGAAGAAGCCAAAACCACCTGAGGTTCAGGAGAGAAGGTCTCAAAGCGATGACGACTATGAAGGTCAGCAGGAGCCGACGTCCACGCCACCAATGAGCTTTGAGGACTTACTTAAGGAGCTCACCAGCGGAGGGCAAACTGCACCAAAGCCGACTCCACAGCCAGCTCCTGAGCCCAGCCGCTCTTTCGAGTTCCCGTCTGAGGTGAAAAACTACGAAGATGTGCATGATGAGTGGGAGGACAAGGACATTGCCACGGTGAAGGAAGGTAGCCACACCAGGCTTTTTTCTGATGAAGAAACAAAAAGGATTTATCAGGAGTCGATCCATATTGATCACAGCAAAGACGACGAACTTTCAGCACAGCTGGAAAGGGCCAAAAGCAGATTCAAGGAATTTGAGATCAAGGAAGAGGACAATTCGGCGTTTCGTGATGAAATAGTAGACATGCTTTCCGATCAGGACGGTGCCAAAAAGGCCATTATTCTTGGCGAAATTCTCAACAGAAAGTATTGATCAGAAGCTGGTGAAACAGTAGGCGATAATGTTGGCGCCCATTTGCAGTGCCTTTTGCCGCACGGTTTCCGGGTCGTTGTAGATCGATTGATCCTCCCAGCCATTTCCCAGGTCGCACTCGTAAGAATAAAAGCAAACAAGCCTTCCTTCATAAATAAGACCATACCCCATGGGGGCTTTGCCATCGTGTTCATGTATTTTGGGCAGGCCCTCAGCAAACTGATATTTCTGGTGGTAAATGGGATGTGAAAAAGGAAGCTCTATAAACTCCAGTTCTGGAAACACCTTCTTCATTTCGAGGCGCACAAACTGATCGAGACCATAATTGTCATCGATATGCAAAAAACCACCTGAAATAAGGTATTCTCTGAGGTTGGTAGCTTCAGGGTCGGAAAACAGGACGTTGCCATGCCCAGTCATGTACACATAGGGGTATAGGAAAATCTCAGGACTGCCTACGTCAACAGCATCTTCGGACGGCGCAAGGGACGTGCCCAGGGTTTCGTTACAAAATTTAGCCAGGTTGGGTAGTGCAGTCTTATTGGCGTACCAGTCGCCACCCCCGTGATATTTCAGCTTGGCAATTTTCATTGTGTTATCCTGCTGGGCGAAAGCGCCGAAACTCAACATGATAAGTGCCAAAAAGGAAACTTTCTTCATAATTACTTAAAAAGAGACGTTAGCTTATCAACGGTGAGTCCGTTGAAATCGTTTATCACAAGGTCTGAATGGCTGATTTCATGGGCTGGGTGGGTTGTAGCCAGTCCAATCACTTTTGCTCCTGCGTTCTTTCCGGCCTCAATCCCCGACAGCGCATCTTCCAGCACAATGGAATCTTGCGCCTTGGCACCAAGCTTTTCTGCCAGCTTCAAGTACACCTCAGGCGCAGGTTTGCCCACGCTCACTTCACTGCCGTTTACAATTGCGGAGAAGTACTTCCGAAGATCAAGTCCATCCAAAGTAAAGGCAATATTTTCCGGAGGTGCCGAGCTGCCAACGCCCACAGCAATCCCGGCATCCATGGCCAGGCGCAAGAAGTCGATCAGGCCGGGTGTTGATTTTTGATGGGGAGCATACAACTCTCTGTAAATCTCTTCTTTTTCCGCACCAAGAGCCTGAATGACATCCGGGTTTTTTTCATCAGGGAAGAAGTGGGCCATAGTAGCCGAAATGGTTCTTCCGTTGATGTGTTTTTTATACTCAACTTCGTCAAGGTGGAAGCCATGTCGTTTTGAAAACTCCATCCACGCTCTCAGGTGAAATTTGTGGTTGTCTACGATCACTCCGTCCATGTCGAACAATAAGGCGGCTGGCTTCATGTATTTGCGTGGTTAAATAGCGCTGGGCGTAAAATTAGCCGAGCGAATGGCGGTTCCAAATCATCTTCGTATATTTTCGCAAAAAGACAACACATGAACCCATACCTAGGAGAATTTATTGGCACGATGGTTTTGCTCTATTTTGGCAACGGAGTGAACGCCGCCACCACACTAAAAGGAAGTTATGCCCAAAACGCCGGCTGGCTCGCCATCTGTATTGGTTGGGGGCTTGGGGTTACGCTCGGAATTTATGCAGTGGGTGGCATTAGCGGAGCTCACCTAAACCCTGCTGTAACACTTGGGCTGTATGCCGCAGGTGAGTTTCCCGCCGATATGATAGGAGGGTATGTGCTGGCACAAATGGGAGGCGCTTTTTGTGGAGCCTGTTTAGCGTATTTTCATTTCTTGCCTCACTGGAAAGCCACAGAAGATGCCGCTGCCAAACTGGGAGTGTTTTCGACCGGTCCGGCTATAAAGAGCACTAGCGCTAACGTACTTTCTGAGTTTATGGGCACTTTTATCTTAATCTTTGCGATTTTGTTCATCGGTGCGAATGAGTTCACGGAGGGATTGAACCCATTAGTAGTGGGAGGGTTGATCATTGCCATTGGTTTGTCGCACGGCGGAACCACAGGATTCGCCATCAATCCGGCCAGAGACTTAGGGCCTAGAATAGCACATGCAGTATTGCCTATCCACGGTAAGGGCGGTTCAAACTGGGGCTATTCCTGGGTGCCCGTTTTGGGGCCATTGGCAGGAGGAGTAACGGGAGCTGCTCTTTATAATTTCTTGTTCAATGATGAGGTGAGCTTATTTTTGTCAGCGGGGGTAATCTTTTTTGCCATTATTGTCATTCTCAGCCTGCTCGAAAATAAGAAGCTCTAGAATATTTTACTTCAATTTACTACCAACACAAATCGCAAACATGGGAATTTTAAAAGAATTCAAGGACTTTGCCTTGAAGGGCAATGTTATTGATCTGGCCACCGCAGTCATTATTGCTGGCGCATTTGGAAAAGTTGTATCATCACTTGTCAATGACATTCTGATGCCGCCAATAGGAGTGCTGCTTGGTAATGTCAACTTCCGGGACCTAAGCGTCGTTATTCAGGAGGCGGTTGGCGAAAAGGCAGCTGTAACAATTAATTACGGTGCTTTTACCCAGACTGTGATTGATTTCATTATCATAGCCTTCTCCATTTTCATGGTCATTAAGGCCTACAAGCGGATGGAAAAGAAGAAGGAAGAAGCTCCGGCTCCGGCAGCGCCACCCGCACCCAGCAATGAAGAGAAGCTACTGACTGAGATAAGAGATTTGCTGAAAGCACAAAAATAACCGCTTCGCTCAAAATTATATCGGCAGTAAGGAAACGTTGAATTGGATTCAACGTATTATCTTGCTGCCGATTCTTTTTTTAATACAAATGAGTATGCTAAAACTTCAATTAAAAGGCGTTGTTGCGCTGGCGCTATTTTGCTTTTTAAACTCTCCAACAGAGGCGCAAGCTATATTAAACAAAGTGAAATCAGCAGCGAAGAACAAAGCTGCGAACGCCATTTTTGGCGACAAGGACACACCTTCAACTCCCAGCGTTTCTGAGGGTGACGAACGATCAGGACGACCGATGAATAACACGTCTGGTGGCCTGATCACCACTCCACCCGACGTGGGAAAGAGCATTGCAACAGCTGAGTCGTCATTTTCCGACAAGAAATATGGCGAAGCAAGGTATGCGTTGCAGCAAGCTATAGTCGGGATCGAAATGGAAATGGGCAACAAGGTGATGGAGTCCCTTCCTAAAAAAGTGGCCGGAATAGACTTTGTGAAAGAAAGCGATAAGGTTACGAGCACGGGAATGGCCTTTGTCGGGTTGACCATTTTCAGGGAATATTACAACGATGACAAAGCTGTAGACATAACCGTTGCCAACAATTCTGCCCTGCTTATGTCGGCCAACATGTACCTGACAAACCCAGCTTATACTTCAGGGCAGGAGAATATCAAATCAGTAACCGTGCAGGGTTTTAGGGGTGTGATGGAGTTTTCCGAATACGATGGTTACAAACTGTCGGTACCTCTCGGGCAAACGAGCATTGCGATCATAAAAATGGTGAATTTTGCCGACGAATCGGCTGCGTTGAAAGTATCAGACGCCTTTGATTTGGCAGGCATTCAAAAACAGTTGGGCGATAAGATTAACTAAGACTCAAGATGAAAAAGATATATATAGTTGCATTGATCATGGCAGTGGCTGGCCTAAGGGCCAGTGCGCAAAATGATTTTAGCGCATCAACAGCTACAGCAAAGAATGAGTACAAAGCGGGCAACTTGGAAGAAGCTCGGTTTGCCCTGCAGCAGTCGCTGGCTGAAGTGGATAAAGAGATTGGAAAGGAGATACTGGGAATACTACCCAAAAGTATTGCTGGTTTTTCGTTTGTTGAGGCAAACGATAATGTTTCCGGTAACTCTTCGTCTTTTGGTGGATTGTTTGTCCACCGTGATTATGGTGATACCACCAAGTCGGTCGCCATTGACTTGATGGATAACTCGCCGATGCTGGCTGGTATAAACAGCCTTTTGGCCATGCCTATGATTATGAATAGTTCGGATGGCAGCCAGAAGGTGATTAAGGTAAGCGGATATAAGGCGCTTTTGCAAAGGAAAGACGCTGCGCAGGCAGTGGGAGGCTACACGCTCCAGATACCCTTCAATCAGTCACTGTTCACCGTCGACTTTGATGGGGCGTTTACTGAAAGTGAAGTAACGAGTGCGGCCAACGCAATGCCTATTTCGGAAGTAGCCAAGCTGACATATTGACTTTTTTTGTGCCTTGCTCCTGGTGAGGCACACCTGTGGGTGCTTGACTTTAGTTGGGCTGTTTGTCTTCGACAAAAGCCTTGCAAAGGGTAAAGCACCTATTTTTTTACATTAATTTTAATAGATAGAGGTTAATTCCATATATTTGCCCGGCGATTACCACCAATATTCCTGCAGCTTTTTAATCACCAGCAAAAAGTGGCAATTTGTTATATTGAACTCCTTTCGAAAGGAAAACGGATGGGTTCAAATAACAAAAGGCCGTGTTTAAAAAGAATCTTTTCTAGATGGTATTAATATTTAATTGCTTAGACCTATCGACTAAAACAGGAGTATGGACATATTAGACCTAATCTCGTTGCTGATTTTCCTGTCAGCTGCCTTCACCCTAGTAAATATCACCTACCTAAAACTGCCGCATACCATCGGCTTGATGGCTATTGCACTTGTGATGTCAATCGTGATATTGCTGCTTGGCTTGATTTTCCCTTCAGTAAGTGACCTTGCCATACACATCATGGAGGAGTTCGACTTCAAAGAAGTGCTCCTGAATGTTATGCTGAGCTTTCTGCTCTTTGCTGGTGCCATGTCGATTAACCTGCGAATGCTTTTGCAGGAAAAGTGGCCTATTTTGATTTTAGCGACCATTGGTGTGCTTGTGTCTACCTTTATTGTAGGCACGCTGATGTATTACGCCTTCACCTTTGTAGGATTTGAAATCACGCTGGTGCACTGTTACCTCTTTGGTGCGCTAATATCTCCGACCGACCCCATTGCAGTGCTGGCCCTGGTAAAGAAGGCCAATCTTTCCAAAAACCTGGAAATTAAGATAGCAGGAGAATCCTTGTTCAACGACGGTATTGGCGTTGTTGTGTTCCTCACCATTATGGGAATTGACGAAAGAGGAGGGGCCGATTCGTTTGATGCACTTGAGGTGGCTGGGCTCTTCGCAAGGGAAGTAATTGGTGGGTTGGGTATTGGAGCTGTTTTTGGCTACATGGGCCTCAAACTACTCGACTTCATCGATAATGATCATGTGGAGCTTGAGGTGTTGGTAACCCTTTCTATGGTGCTGGTTTGCGCCAGGCTTTCAGAAATGCTTCATGTATCCGGCCCGTTGGCCATGGTAATCATGGGGCTATTTGTAGGCAACGAGGGCAGGGGCGATGAGTTTGCCAGCGCCACGGGCGAATATGTGTACAAATTCTGGCATTTGCTCGATGAATCTTTGAATGCCATTCTATTCATATTGGTCGGTTTCGAGATGATTGTTATCAGCCAAAGTTTCGTGGTCGACTATTTTGCACTTGGGCTAATGTCTATTTCCATCGTGCTGGCTGCCAGGTTTATTGGTGTGGCTTTGCCGATCGGCATTATGAAGCGTTTCCGGCACTTTGAGAAAAACACTGTAGCCATCCTCACCTGGGGAGGGTTAAGGGGCGGGTTGTCTGTAGCAATGGCGCTTTCTCTTCCTGATTCTATCGCTGAAAAAGATCTTATTCTTTCATGTACGTATTGTGTGGTAGTATTCTCCATACTTGTACAAGGTTTAACCATTGGAAAACTTATAAAGTCATAGTGATTTTCATTTACTTTGTAGTGTTTTTAGCATAGTAACATTAATTATAAAATGAGATTAAGTTTAGCAGAAGGACTATTGTTAATCGCCCTCGATGACAATGAGGGCAGGTTGTTAGCGGATGCCGAAAAAGGCATCATAGACGCTTTGGTGGCAGCAGGGATTTTTGAACTGAACTTGCTGCGTAAAATTGGTTTTGAGGGTGGTAAAATTACCATCAAAGACACAACTTCTTCAGGGAACAAAATACTCGACCACATACTAAGCGGCATTGGCTCCGGAGGCAAGTCAGTAAAGGACACCGTTGTGAGCCTTTCGCCTCAAATGAGATCACTCTATGAGATGTGTATCGATTTGCTGATTGGGAGAGGTATTTTGAAGAGAGAAGCCACCCGCTTGCTTTGGATACCTATTTCTGAGCGCATGGATAATGCGAATTATGCCTACGAGAAGGAAATCAGGGATTCGCTAAAGTCAATCGTATTGAAAGGAGTGAAGCCAACGCCGGCCTTTGTAATTCTTGCGTCACTACTTGGTAGCCTCGAGATTCTTGATGAGGTATTCACTGATAAAGATGAACTTATCGATGCCATCAAGTTCGCTAAAGACTCCGTTCATTCAGGCGCACTGCCTGCTGAAGTTGCCAGTTCTTTGGACGAAGTCAAAGAGCACATTGCAGCACTGTAGGTGCTATTTGATTATTTTTAGTGGTCGGCCAATAACAATTGCAGAGTCATATACAGTTGGCTCATACAAAACATCGGGGTTGTAGATGTGAATTGGGTTTCGGCAGTTGCCTTTGTGGGCCATAAAGCCGAATCCTTCGTGAGGGTGGTTTCTGTCCATCATCAGCATTAGGTATTCACAGTTGTCGACCATGATGATAGTGAAGTGATACTCCCCCTCCTCACGAATTTCCCCCATAGAGATGCTGGTCTCCGGATTAGCATCTCTGTTTTCACACCCTGCGAGTATAAGTGCAGTCAGAGTCAGCGATAGTAGTGCTATTTTGAATGTCTTCATGCGCTCACAGTTTTTTAACGTAACCTTCGTCGATCTGGAAGACATTGCGGAGTGCTTCATATGATTTCTTGTTGAGGATCATGATCATATAGTCTCCCATTTCTATTTTCTGCTCATCGGTAGGGTTTTTAAGGAGCTTCCGTTTGCCGCCAGCCTCCAGTTTACTCAAACCGATCAGGATCACATTGAACCTTTTTTTGATATCAAAAAAGACTGCCTGGTAGGGTTTGTTGAGGTATGGGTTCTTTTCGGTTACGATCAATTGCTTGATATCATAGTCTCCGTCACTTTCTGCAATCGACATGATGTCTTCACTGTATTCAGCTACGTCCGGTTCAAACATGTAGCTGGCAAGCAGTTTAGAGGCTATTTCGTTTTTTGAGATCGTATTTGTTACTCCCGCTGTCAGGAACGTGTTGCGCAGGTTAGCATTGTCAAGCGTCACAACAAAGCGTAAGCTGGAGTACAGCTTTTTCAAATTCAGGACATAGACAAGTTTCTCTGTGTCATTTTCAAAATTAATGAACACGATGGAAGAGTCTTCAATATTCGCTTTCGACAACATATCGAGGTTTTGATAGTCAGCATAAAGCGTATAGATGTTTTGCCTGGAGTTTCGGTACTTCTCCTTAATAATATCGATGTCAGTGGCTTTGTCAGTGATGATAGCCACTTTTTTCCCTACCCCAACGAGCTGATCTGCAACTGCTTTCCCAAAATCGTTCCATCCGATGATAATAGCATGATCTTCGAATGAAGTGCCACCATAGCCCAATTTGCTATTTTCTTTAATAGTTGTCATAAGCGTTGTGAATTGACCAATTAAAAGACCGTAAATACCCAGGCTGATAAAGAGGAATATATAGCCAATAATTCTTCCGTAAATAGTTATGGGGTAGATGTCTCCGTACCCAACGGTAGTTAATGTGACTATCGAGAACCAGATGGCATTTGAAAAGTTAGTTATTGAGGCCTGATTGCTGTCATTTTCGAACTCCACCAGCAGCGCTATCAGGATAAAATAGATCACTAGTCCCCCAACAATTTCAAGGCCAAGTGTTATGTGTTTATTCTGTTGATCTCTAGCAGCCACTTTCGGTCGATTAGGTCGGAACTGTCTTCCGCATTTTTAAGGTATCAGGTTGTTAAAATATGACTTATTGACCTACTGATCAAAGCGATTGATATAATTTTTCAAGTCGCTGATAGTGACAATTCCAAGCTGATCAGCCAGCTCTTCTCTCATCATCAGGGCGGTGGTATTGTTGAACCCAAACGAGGGTAACATCACAACACCAAAGTCTTCTTTTAATTCTCTATTGGTAAAAGTATGAATCTTTTCCGGTGATTGAAGCAAGGAGTCAATAACAGTTTTGCTGGGTTGAACGAAAACCAGCAATGCCGTGCCCGTGTATTCGGGATAAAGTTTGATGTCGCCACTCAGAAAAGCATCGAAAAGTAGCTTGGTGCCTCCAAAACCGAGCTTCAGGTCAGTGGGATAGCCTGTTGTGGCCTTGATGTATTCAGAGAGGAATGTTGCCAGGATATAGCTTTCAGTAAATGCTTTGGAGCCGATAACCAGCTTATCTTTGCTGGACAGAGCGGGGTTTTTAACAAAAACTCCCTTTGCAACAGATGACAGCAGGCTGTCAGCAGCCTGCTCAATGGTGAACTCATGCTGGTCGACCTTGAGGTTGAGGTACGCTATCAACTCCTTCGGTATCTTGCCGTCCAGCTTTGCCAGCGAAGCTTCCAGTAGTGGATACTCTTTAAGCGTTTCCAGCTTGACAATAGGCACGGCATAGTAGGGAGGAAAATAATGGAGGTCGTCCTCCAGTACCCGAAGGTTGTAGGAATGAATTCTGCCATCAGTGGTAAAACCAGCAATGACGTCGACTTCCCGGTTTTTCAGCGCCTCGTACATCAGCGTTATTTCGAGTTCTACTGCTGGCAATTGCAGATCATAAACTTGGCTTAGCCCAGGCCAGCCATCAGCTCTGTTCATGAATTCAGAATTGAAACCGGCGACCAAACCAACTTTGTTGCCGCTTTGACTCAGGACAGTCCAGGCAGGGTAAATGGCTATCACAATGGCCATGCCTGCAATAAATGGCCAGAGTCGCTTTTTTACACTTTTCTGTACAAGAGAGAGAGCATAGTCCAGAGAAATGGCCAGTAGAGACGCCGGAATGGCTCCGGCAAGGATCATTGGTGTAGAATTGAGAGTGATCCCCCTAAAAATAAACTCTCCAAGTCCTCCGGCACCAATAAGTGCACATAAGGTCGCCACACCAACATTGATAACCGTGGCGGTTCTGATCCCGGCAAAAATCACTGGCAGCGCCAGGGGAAACTCTACTTTCGCCAGCAACTGATAGCGGGTCATCCCCATTGCTATCGCTGCCTCTCTGATATTTGCATCAATATTCTGAATGCCCGTGTAGGTGTTTCTTACAATAGGCAGCAATGCGTAGAGGAACAGCGCTACAATAGCAGGTAGCTTTCCAATGCCAAGGAAGGGGATGAAAAAGCCAAGCATGGCAAGACTGGGGATGGTTTGCATAACTCCAGTGACACCAATGAAGAACCCAGCAAATTTCTGATTTCTGGTGAGCGCCAGTCCAAGGCTTATTCCGGCTACACAGGAAAGAAAAATGGAGATGCCAGAAAGCCACAGGTGCTCCATTGCTTGCTCACCGATTTCATCAATATTCTCTTTTAGAAATTCGACCATCAGTGTGCAGCCAGTTGGCTTTCTAGTTTGAGAAAGGAAGCTTTTAGGTCGGCTACAGAAGCATGCCCCACAAGGCCGCTATTGTCGATAATCTTTACTTGCTGATGGTCGGAGTTTGCCAGGGAAAATATGCGGCTAAATGGCTTTTCATTTATATGACAAACCAACGTCTCTTCCGTGTCTTTCGCTAATGTCAGAAAGGGGATGACTTCTGAAAGCGCCACTTGTGAAAGTTTGAGTGACCAGGCATCTTCCCCAATAAAGCCCCTAACCAGATCACTTGTTGAATTGAATAGCAGGTATCTGGGAGTGGCTTTTTCGATGACTTTTCCGTCGTCGATGAGCGCTACCTCATCGCCAAGATAGAAAGCTTCTTTTACGTCGTGGGTGACCACGATTTTTGTCACTTCTTTAAAGATACTCAGGTGTTGAAAATCGGACTGTATCTCCTTTCTTATGATTGGATCGAGCGCTCCGAAAGGCTCGTCCATAAGAAGCAACGATGGGTTGGCGGCGAGGGCCCTGGCTACTCCGATTCGCTGCTGCTGCCCACCGCTCAGCTCGTGGGGGTACCTCGAAGCGAACTGTTGCGGTAGTCCCATGTGCTCTAGCAGCTCCGACACCCTTGAGGAGATTTTGTCTTTTGGCCAGTCGATTAAAGTCGGCACTGTGGCTATGTTTTGGGCGACAGTCCAGTGTGGAAACAGACCAATGGCCTGGATCACGTAGCCAATATTTCTTCTGAGTTCCTCTACTGGCCGGTTAGCAATGCGCTCTCCATCAATGAGAATGTTTCCTTCATCGGGTTCAATCAACCTATTGATCATTTTCAGGAGAGTGGTTTTGCCGGAGCCACTCTTGCCGAGTAGCACCAGCGTTTGCCCTCCCGGAACAAAAAGAGAAACATTGTTGACTACAGGTTTTTTGTGGTAGAGTTTAGTAATATTGACCAGTTCGACCATTATTTTACTTTCGGTAAAAGTGAAATTAGGTCATTCACCTACTCTTTGCAATCAAGGCTTGTATCTTTAGTCAAAAAGCCCCTTTTTAAGAATTCATTTAAAAGACCGTTAACTGAAATGAACAGACATACGTATGATTTTGGAGTGATTGGAAATTGCGCTTTCACAGCTCACATCCACAAAAACACTAACATAGTTTGGATGTGCTGGCCAAGATTTGACTCCAGCTTCATTTTTGGAAGTCTGGTTGACGAAGAAAAGGGAGGGGAGTTTTCGGTTATTCCATGTGAGCCAAATGCGTCGTTTAATCAGTATTATATTGAGAATACCAATGTCCTTTGCACGGAAGTGGAAGCGGCTGATGGCAAATTTCGTGTAACTGACTTTGCACCCAGATTCTACCAGAACGACAGGTATTACAAGCCTTTGATGATGGTAAGAAAAATTGAACCGATTCAGGGAAACCCAAGGATAAAGGTCGAGTGTGAGCCCAGAGGTGACTATGGAAAAATAATACCAGAACAAAGCCAGGGGAGCAACCATATCCGGTTTTTGGGTTTGGACGGTCACGTCAGGCTCACAACAAACATTCCACTCACCTATGTGATGGAAGACGAGGCCTTTGTTCTTAATGAAACCAAATACCTAGTGTTCACTTCAGGCCCCCCGCTTGAAGCACCCCTTGTAGCTACAGTCGAATCTTTTTTGAGCCGTACCATTAGCTATTGGAGGAATTGGGTGAAAACAACGTCTATCTATGACTTTTACCAGTCGCAGGTGATCCGGTCGGCGCTCGCTTTGAAGATACATCAGTATGAAGATACCGGTGCCATTGTGGCTGCTACCACCACCAGTTTGCCTGAAGCGCCCGGCACTGGCAGAAACTGGGACTACAGATTTTGCTGGATGCGGGATACCTATTATACCCTGACTGCCTTCAATAGCATTGGTCACTTTGAGGAGTTGGAGAAGTACTTTCAGTACATTCTCAACACCAGTGCAACGCATAAAGGTAGGCTTCAGCCCCTTTATGGCATCAGTGAGAGCTCAAATGTGATTGAAGAGACGCTGCCGCTCAAAGGTTACATGGGAAATGGGCCTGTTAGAATAGGTAACGATGCCTATACGCATATTCAGAATGACGTTTATGGGCAGGTGCTGGTTTCCCTCTTGCCATTGTACACGGATCGTCGGTTTATAGGAAAGGAGCGTTCCGATTCATTGAAGCTCGTTTACCAAGCCCTTGAAATGATCGAAAACACCATGGAAGAGCCAGATGCGGGCCTGTGGGAGTTTCGCAATCTGGCACAGAAGCATTGCTACACTTACCTGTTTCACTGGGCAGGAAGCGCCGCCGCTGTGAAGATAGCCAGGCATAATGGCGACCAGGTAATGGGTGTAAAAGCGCAGAAGCTGATGGAGAAGTCAGCAAAGAAAATAGAAGAGTGCTACGTGCCGGCAAAGAAAGGATATGCCCAGGCCATTGGCGTGGAGAGAATGGATGCAAGCACCTTGCAGCTGATCATGATGAATTATTTTCAGGGAGACACCAAACGGGCCAACGATCACCTGATGGCCCTGGAGAAGGAACTGAAGGGAAAAGGAGGGCTGTTTTACAGGTACAAGCATGTGGACGACTTCGGTAGTCCTGAAACTACTTTCCTCATTTGCGCCTTCTGGTATGTGGAGGCATTGGCCTGCGTGGGCAGGCTGGATGAAGCGATCAAAACCTTTGAAAATACAATTGCCTATGCCAACCATGTTGGCCTGCTTAGCGAAGATGTGTCAGAGAGCGATGGCAGCATGTGGGGCAATTTCCCACAAGCCTATAGCCATGTGGGGCTCCTGAATGCAGCCAATAGGATTGCGAGAAAGCTGGATAGGCCTAGTTTCCTCTAACCGATGTCGCCAAGCTGTTTTAAAAGCTTGCGTACATCTTCAACAGACGGAATATTGAATTTGGCAGCGGAATAGGTGCTGCCAACTTTTATGGAGTATGCCTTTTCTGGCATGCTCTTGAAGGTGTCCTCATCAGTCCAGTCGTCGCCCACAGCCAGCACGAAATCACTTGGGAATTTTTCCAGCCAAAGGGTAGCAGCCCGGCCTTTATTAATTTCTGAGTTTTTTACTTCCACCACCTTGTTGCCTTCGAGCACATTCAAGGGCATGTTGGCAGTGATGTATTTCAAGTGGCTGGTCAACTCACGTGTTCTCAGCTCTCCGAGCCCTGTTTCCACCTTTCTGTAGTGCCAAACCAGCGAGAATTCTTTCTCTTCAACAAATGAGCCTGGTGTCCTGTTCACGTATCCTTCCATCACTTCCATGATGTTTCTTTTCCAGGAGGCATCCATGGCGGCGATAGTTTCCCACTCGGAGCCGATTTCCCTCAGCCATGCACCATGTTCTGTAATGAAGTCGACGGGATACCGGCCCAGCCAACCTTCCAATGTTTGCCTGTCACGGCCACTGATGATGACCACCCGGTTCTTTTTGTTGGCCGTTAGCAACTTAACAATACTGTGAAGTTCGGCGTCGGGGATAGCGTGCTGAGGGTTGTCGGAAAAACCGGTTAGCGTGCCATCGTAGTCCAGGAAGATAAGCCTGGTGGAGGCCTTTTTGTAGTCTTTTAGTAATTTCTGAGAGGTTTCCTTATCGACAAGTTTCGTTTCAAGGCTTTGCTGTTCTGCTTTCACCAGCCCAAGTCTGTCGAAAAACAGATTCACCCAATGATGAATATTGTACCGCTTGAGCGACTCTTGCATGCTGGTCATTCTGGTGATTTGCTCGGCCTCGGGCATGGTCAGTGCCTGGTGGATAGCTTCCACCTGCTCTTCCATGTCGTTGGGGTTGATAAGGATGGAATCGGAAAGCTCTTTTGATGCGCCAGCCATTTCGCTCAGGATAAGGACGCCTTTTTTGTCGAGTTTGCTGGCGATGAACTCTTTGCAAACCAGGTTCATGCCATCTCTCATCGGGGTTACCAAAGCAACGTGGGCCATTCTGTAGAAAGCCGACAAAGAAGAAAGCTCAAAAGATCTGTAAAAGTAATGAATAGGCGTCCAGGCAAGCCTGCTGAATTTTCCATTGATTCGGCCAACCAATAGGTCAATTTCCTCTTTTAGTTGCTTATACATTTCCACCTGGTCTCTGGAAGGCACCACGATCATGACCACAGATACTTTGTCACGCCATTCGGGGTATCGCTCAAGAAACATTTCAAAGGCCCGAAGCCTTTGCGGGATTCCTTTTGAGTAATCGAGTCTATCGATGGAAAGTACAAGTTTTACATCTCCGAGGGAGGCCCTGAACTTCACTTCTTTTGTAAGCGTGTCGGGGTGGGAGGCTTCGCTGGCGTATTTGTCGTAGTCAATACCCATGGGCAGTGCATCGGCCATCACTATCCTATTGTTAACAGTCATCTTGCCATTGGAATTGCCAAAGCCCGCCAGCCTGTTTACCGACGAAAGGAAGTGCCGCATGTCGTCATAGGTGTGGAAACCGAGAAAATCGGAGCCTAGCATGCCAAGCAGTAACTCACGGCGCCAGGGCAGCAGCCTGAAGGACTCGAAAGACGGGAAGGGGATATGGAGGAAGAAGCCAATACTTATGCGTGGGAACATTTCACGAACCATCTGAGGTACCAGCAGCAGCTGATAGTCATGGATCCAGATGGTGTCGTTGGGTGACGCAATTTTGGCTATTTCCTTGGCAAACTTTCTATTGACCTTCTGGTAGGCTTTCCACAGGCCAGTATTATAGACAGCGAACTGATTGAAATAGTGAAAATTGGGCCACAAGGTTTCATTGCTAAAGCCCTCATAAAATTCCTCAATCTCGGTTTGAGTGAGAAACACGGGGGCCATGTTGTCCTTCTTAAGCTGGGCTGTGATTTTGGCCTTATCTGACTCTTTCTTTATCGGTTGCCCAGGCCACCCCAGCCAAATATTGTTTCCCTTCTTGTAAATAGAGCCCAGGCCTGTTGCCAGGCCTCCTTCGCTTGGTCTTGTCTTAAATTCGTTCTTTTCAACTTTGATTTTGACCGGAAGGCGGTTAGAAACAATGATGGTTTTTGGCATACTTAGAGGCTGCTTATTTTGTAGATCACTAATATACAAAGAAAGGCAACGCCAAAAGAGTAAAGCTTTCTAAAACTCAATTTTTAGCTGTAATATTAGTAAAATAGCAATTATTGCTCCCTTCGTTAAGAAATAACTAACCGAAGCTACTTTTTGTTAAATCCCCGAAGTTTTATTTCGGTAAGCCTTTTCTTTGTGTCCATTGGGAAATCTCCCCTCATCATCCAGTCGTAGTAGGAGGGCTCCTGACTGAAAATGTCTTCCACAGCTTTGCCTTTGTGCTTTCCAAAGTTAAACACCTCAGTGCCTGCATCGTTCATGACAATTCTGCCTGCCAGGTCGACCATGTTACTGGCTGTGATTTCGTGCAAGGCAGCCACGTCGTTGGCTACTCTTCCCAGGTGCTCACCACGAGTGCTGACTACTTCCTGCCCCTCATATCTTTCTACCTGCGCCAAAAGTACTTCCAGAGTGGCCATGGTGTCGGCTTCAGCGCTATGTGCGTCTAGTAGTTCCTTTCCGCAGTAGAACTTGTAGGCAGCGGCCAGTGTCCTCTTTTCCATCAGGTGAAAAATTTTCTGGGCATCGACGAGCTTCTTTTTGCTTGGGTCAAAGTCAACATCCACTCTCAGGAACTCTTCCACAAGCAACGGCACGTCGAACTGCAAAATATTGAAGCCGGCCAGGTCGCATCCTTCCAGAAAGGCAGCGTACGACTTGGCCACTTCCTTAAATGTAGGGGCGTCTTTTACGTCGTCATCATAAATGCCATGGATAAGGCTGCTTTCAAGCGGAATGGGCATCTGCGGATTGATCCTCTGTGTTTTCGTAACTCTTTCCCCGGAGGGAAGTAGTTTCACAATGGAAATTTCTACAATCCTGTCGTTCGAAATATTGATCCCGGTTGTTTCCAGGTCAAAAAACGCCAGGGGGTTCTTAAGTTTGAGTGTCATTTACTAGGGTTGAGTAAGTTCATTGGCGAAGGCTTTCACATCGGTTCCTTCAAAATTGCCTGAACTCATAAAAAGAAAATTTGTATTAGCGCCTTTCGACTCTTCGAGGAGAGTCTTCAGTTTATTGATGTTAGTAACGAACGTGAGGTCATTTCTGTTGAACGATTTGCGCAGAAAAGTCTCATCAATTTCGGAAATGCCCCTGGCTTCAAGGACGTGGGGATTGATGAACACCACAGCTTTGTCGGCTGCATTAAGCGTGTTTTTATAGGTGGGGATAAAACCTTTGTTAAGACTGCTGAACGTATGCAACTCAACGACGGCCACCAGTTTCCGGTTGGGGTATATTTTTTTTACCGCTTTAACGGTTGCATCCACTTTGGATGGAGCATGTGCGAAGTCGTAAAAAACTGTCGTAGAATTACTCTCAGCAACTTTATTAAGCCTTTTTTCGGCACCAGTGAACGTGACCATCGCTTCATAAAAGGTGTCTTTCGGAATGCTTAGCAGTTTGACCAAAGACAAAGCAGCCTGCATGTTGCTCATGTTGTGGTCGCCAAATATTTTGAGCTCCAGCTCCTTGCCTCCGTAGTTAACCACCGTTTTGCCATTGACGACAGAATGAGGATGCGTGCCATAGGCCACTCGTTTTACATCCGCTCGTTCCTTGCCTGCAATAACCACCGCCAGGTCATCCATTTCATTATATATAAGTGTACCGGCTTTTGGGGTGGCGTCGGCAAATTTATCAAACTGCTTAACGTAGTCGTCGAAAGTGGGGAACACGTTCATGTGATCCCATGCCAAACCTGTAATGATCCCAATGTGATGGTCGTATCTTAAGAACTTTGGCATTGGATCAAGAGGGCTGGCGAGGTATTCGTCGCCTTCTATAATGATGATGGGAGCGTTACTTAGCCTGATGGTGCGTTCAAAACCCGGCACATGAGCGCCTACCACGTAGTCGAAAGGCTTTTTGGCATGCTGAAGCACGTGCATGATCATCGCCGTAACGGTGGTTTTTCCGTGACTGCCCGCTACCACTATTCGTTGTTTTGCCCGGCTTTGCTCCAGAATGAAATCTGGATATGAAAAGATTTTGATTCCAAGCTCCTGAGCCCTGGTCAGCTCCGGGTTGTCTTTCTTGGCATGCATGCCCACCACCACGGCATCCAGCTCTTTTGTTACCCTGCTGGCATCCCATCCAAAAGTCGCTGGCAGCAAACCATGTTTTTCTAAATTAGCTCTCGAAGGGTTGTAAATTTCATCGTCCGAACCGCTTACTGCGAGTCCTCTCTCTTTAAGTTCTATAGCGAGGTTGTGCATGACGGCACCACCAATTGAAATAAAATGTATCCTGTGAAGTTCAGCGCTCATGTATCAATTTTAACAAAACCAAAAATAGAATAATTAGGGCTGTCAGCAAATATTACTTTGCCCAAAAAGGACTTCCTTAATTAAATTGAATGTACGGACAATGATATGACCCTTGCGAGTGTTAATAAGTTGTTATTAAGATAGGGATAACTTGAGCTCGTTCAGGTTCAATAAAAGCGGGTTAATTTATAGGTTTGTCAACCTTAATTTTCACCTGAGAAAAACCAAAATAGTTGATGGATAGTTTACCAATTTCCCGGTCGCAACCGGCCGGAAAAAGAAGAGTTTCAGTCAATGAATTGTCGGCGCAACTCGGCAAACTACCACCGCAGGCTATAGATTTGGAAGAGGCAGTTTTGGGAGCTTTGATGCTCGAAAGAGACGCCCTTACCAATGTAGTAGACATTCTTAAGCCGGAAAGCTTTTATAAAGAAGGGAACCAGGAGATATACAGAGCCATTCTGATGCTCTTCAACGATTCGCAGCCCGTCGACCTGCTTACGGTTACTTCCCAGCTTAGGAAAAACGGAAAGCTTGAAATGGCTGGCGGGGCTTATTACGTCACCGAACTCACAACCAAGGTCAATTCCGCAGCCAATATTGAGACGCACGCCAGGATCATTACCGAGCAAAGCATCAAGCGTGACCTGATACAGATTTCCTCAGAGGTGCAGAGAGATGCTTATGACGAAACGGTCGACGTGTTTGAGCTGCTGGATAAGACAGAGCAGCACCTTTTTGAGATATCGGAGTCACATATTCGAAAGAACTTCGAAGGGATGGACAACCTGATGCACAGGGCCATTTTGGAGCTGGAAGCCAAAAAGCACCACAAGGACGGACTCACAGGCGTGCCAAGTGGCTTCACGGCCCTCGACAGGATGACTTCAGGATGGCAACCTTCCGACCTCGTTATTCTTGCAGCTAGGCCAGGTATGGGAAAAACTGCATTTGTAGTCTCTGCCATGCGGAATGCAGCTGTAGACTTCCAAAAACCAGTGGCCATATTTTCTCTTGAAATGTCGTCGATTCAGCTGGTCAATCGTCTCATTTCTGCTGAAGCGGAGCTTCCCAGCGAAAAGATCAAAAAGGGTTCTCTTGAAGAATTTGAATGGGCACAGCTGATCCACAAAACGGATGGATTGGGCAAGGCTCCAATTTTTATAGATGACACTCCCGCATTGAGTATCATGGAGTTGCGTGCCAAGGCAAGGAGACTGAAAGCCAAGCACGATATTCAAATGATTATCATCGATTACCTTCAGCTCATGAAAGGAGACACCTCTAAAGGGGGCTCTGGCAACCGTGAACAGGAGATTGCTTCTATTTCAAGGGCCTTGAAAGGTATTGCCAAGGAATTGAACGTGCCGGTTATCGCACTGTCGCAGCTTAGCCGGGCCGTGGAAACCAGGGGAGGGGACAAGCGCCCAATGCTTTCCGACTTGCGTGAATCTGGTTCGATAGAACAAGATGCGGATATGGTAATTTTCCTCTATCGCCCTGAATATTATGGTATTACGCAGGATGAAAATGGCATGCCTACCCAAAACGTGGGTGAGGTAATCATAGCCAAGCACAGAAATGGATCGTTGGATACCGTGCAACTCAAATTTATTGGCAAATTTACCAAATTTGCTGATCTTGAGGATAATAGTGGATTCGGGTTGCCGCCGTCAGGCAATTTCCGCCCACTGCCGCCTGATCCTTCCAGCACTATTACCCTGCAAAGCCGGGCTAATTCTCCTGATGGAGATTCCGAAAATGATCATACATTTGAGGATAATTCACCCCCATTTTAGATATTGACTGTATGAAGGCACTTAAACTAGTCAACGAAACCGCCGACCATGTTAAATTGGTCGATATGCCTGAGCCTACACCCGGAAAAGGTGAGGTCTTGATAAAAATGCAAGCTGCCGCTCTGAATCACCGGGATCAGTGGTGCCGTGAGGGTAAGTATCCCAATATCAAATTTGATGTGGTGCTGGGCTCCGATGGTTGTGGGGTGGTTGAGCAGCTCGGCCCTGATACTGACGAAACCTGGAAGGGCAAGTCGGTGATTATTAACCCCAATATCAACTGGGGAAGTAATCCCGAGGTGCAATCTTCAAAGTATCGGATCCTTGGAATGCCGGACAATGGCACACTGGCGGAATATGTGGTAGTGCCCGTTGATCGGTTGACTGAAAAGCCAACGCATTTAACTCCCGAGCAGGCCGCAGCGCTGCCTTTGTGTGGGCTAACTGCTTATCGTGCACTTTTTACCCGTGGTAAGCTAAAAAGAGGCCAAAATGTGCTGGTGACCGGCGCAGGCGGCGGAGTGGCTGTTTATGCGCTAATGTTTGCGAAATTGGCAGGTGCCAATGTTTACGTCACTTCCGGCAGCAAGAGCAAAATTACACAGGCAGTAGCCCTGGGTGCGGTGGAGGGCTTTGATTACAATAACGAAAAATGGGCGCAAGCGTCATTGAAATCGTCTGGAGGATTTGACTTGATTGTGGACAGCACCGGTGGACAAATGATCAACCAGTATCTTAGAATACTAAAGCATGGAGGCCGGGTGGTTATTTATGGCGCCAGCTCGGGAATCCCGAAGACACTTGATGTGTTCAGGATATTCTGGAACCAGCTAACGATTCAAGGCTCCACCATGGGCAATGATCAGGAGTTCGAGCAAATGGTTGATTATGTGAACAGAACTCAAATGCTTCCGGTGATTGACTCTGTTCGCCCGTTTTCCGACGTGGTGACTGCCTTTGACAAAATGAAGCAAAGGAAGCAATTCGGAAAGCTGGTCGTTAAGTTCTGATTTACAGGCCTTCTTCGATTTGAAAGTTCATGTAGGCATTTTGCAACTCTGCCAGTGCTTTGGTTTCTTTTTGAACCCTGGCAAGGTTGATGCCATTTTCGAAAGTTTGGGCAGCCTTTTCGGTAAGCCCCATTTCCCAAAACAAGTGGGCCGCCTGATAATAAGTAGCTAAATAGTCGGGGTGAGCCTCCAAAAGCTGCTCAAAATATTCTTTGGCTTTCACTGGAGAATCAGTTCTATATTCTGTGGCGAGGGCATATAACAAAAAAGGGTCTTGTGGTGTTTCTTTAAGGAAAATTAACAGTTTTTCTATCCTTTCGTTACCCATGTTCACTCGTTTTTATTTTTACCCCAATTGGTTAACTTCACGACGAAATTAGTGTTTATACAATAAAGCAACATCAACTCATTTAAGGAATTGGCAAGCCTCTCATTTTATGTCAGAAAATGGCAGATCGCTGGCGAATTTCAAAACACTGGCAAGGCACTAGCTAAAGCCTGAATAATAAAATCAGATATGAAGATATTAGTCTGCATTACCCACGTACCCGACACCACTTCAAAGATTGCTTTCACAGATGGTAACACCAAGTTTGACAGCAATGGGGTTCAGTATATCATTGGCCCCTACGATGACTATGCTTTGGCAAGGGCGGTTGAACTGAAAGAGCAAACAGGGGGAACTATCACTGTTTTGAACGTAGGCACGGCTGAGACAGAACCTACGCTTCGCAAAGCACTGGCAATTGGCGCAGACGACGCCATCAGGGTGAACGTGGCTCCTGCTGATTCATTTTTTGTTGCGACCCAAATTGCCGAGGTTGCTAAAGCTGAAAGCTTTGACCTGATCCTGATGGGAAGAGAGTCTATTGATTTTAATGGCGGCATGGTGCATGGGATGGTGGGCGAGCTGCTGGGCATTCCCTCGATATCGCCGGTAATGAAGCTGGATGTGGAAGGGAGCAAAGTGAAAATGACCCGTGAAATTGAAGGAGGAAAGGAATTGCTTGAAGCTGAACTGCCTTTAGTGGCCGGATGTCAGGAACCTATTGCCGAATGGAAGATCCCGAATATGAGGGGAATCATGTCGGCCCGCACCAAACCACTTAAAGTAGTTGAGCCATCAGCCGTTGACGGACTGACTGTGACTGAGAACTACGAACTGCCCCCTGCAAAAGGCCAGGTGAAGATGATCGACAAGGACAACATAGGTGAGCTTGTCAGGCTTTTGAAAGAAGAAGCAAAAGTGATTTAATTGTTTATTAACCCGAAAAGAAATTAGATATGGCAATATTGGTTTTTGCAGAAACTGCCGATAAAAAGATAAAGAAATCCTCGCTTGAGGCTGTGAGCTATGCTGCCGCTATGGGTGGTGACGTTGTCGCTGTGGTGTTGGGCCAGGTGGAAGGGGGCGAGCTCGAGAAAATTGGAACAAGCGGCGGCACCAAAGTGCTTCATGCCGACGACGCCAAATTGAACGAAGGTGTGATTCAAGCCTATGCAAGTGTGCTGGCCGAAGCTGCGGGCAAAGCTGGTGCGGATACTGTTGTATTAGCCAAATCCTCGCTGGGTGATGCAGTAGCCGCCAGGCTGTCGGTAAAGATGGGAGCTGGCCTGGTTTCCAATGTGGTAGCACTTCCTCAGGGCAACAAGGTGAAAAGAAGCATATATACAGGTAAGGCCTTTGCTAATGTAGAGCTAAAGGGCGGTAAAAAAATCATAGCCATCAAGAAGAATGCTGTCCCATTAAAAACTGATGGTGGTGCGGCCGCCGTAGAAAAATTCACTCCTTCTCTTAGCGATGCCGACTTCAAGGCAAAGATTACTTCGCAGGAAAAGGCCAAAGGCAAGGTGCTTTTGCCGGAAGCTGACATCGTAGTGTCTGGCGGACGGGGCTTGAAAGGCCCTGAAAACTGGGGAATGATTGAAGAGCTGGCCGATGCGCTTGGTGCTGCTACAGGATGCAGCAAACCGGTGTCGGACATGGACTGGAGGCCTCATCATGAGCACGTAGGACAAACCGGTGTGAAAGTAAGCCCATCTTTGTATATTGCTATAGGCATTTCAGGCGCTATTCAACATCTTGCAGGAGTTAATTCGTCAAAGTATATTGTGGTGATCAATAAAGATCCCGAGGCTCCCTTTTTCAAAGCAGCTGATTACGGTGTAGCTGCCGATGCATTTGAGGTAGTTCCAAAACTAACTGAAGCTATTAAAGCGTTAAACAACTGATTTTTTGTGGATAAATTAAAGCTGGAAATTTTAGGTCTTTCTTCAAGCCAGTCGCAATCTGGCTCTTTTGCGCTTGTTTTAGGTGAGGTTGGTGGAAACAGAAGACTGCCGATTATCATTGGCATGTTTGAGGCTCAGGCAATTGCCATAGAAATAGAAAAAATCGTACCCAATAGGCCAATGACGCATGACTTGTTCAAGTCTTTTGCGCACAATTTCAATTTTACCATCAAAGAGATAATCATATCTGACCTCAAGGAAGGTGTTTTCTTCGGGAAGATAGTTTGCTCTGATGGCTTCAGAGAAGTGGAAATCGATGCCAGGCCGTCGGATGCGATAGCTATCGGTCTGCGTTTTGGCGTGGAGATTTTCACCTATGAAGCGATATTGGCTGAGGCTGGGATAGTGCTGGGCGAAGAGGACGAAGAAGAGGCTGATGAATCTCCAAAAGCTAAAACATCTGCAGCCAAAGGTACGCCCAAGGGGTTCATGGACAAGTTGAAAGACTTCTCCATGGACAAACTTCAGGAATTGCTGACAGAAATGCTTGGCAAGGAAGACTATGAGAAGGCTGCGAAGATCAGGGATGAGATGAACAAGAGAAATTGATCATTATTCAAAATATTGGCATAACGGTCACCCAATAAATGGGTGACTTTTTTATTTTTGGCAGGTTTGCCATAACAACTACTGAATGGATTATCTGAGAGGCCTGATTGGAATTCTACTAATTGCCGCATTTGCTTTCCTTTTTTCCAATAATCGAAAAGCCATCGACTGGAAACTTGTGGGGATTGGTATCTCCCTTCAGATTGTGTTTGGCTTGCTGATCACCAAAGTGGCCTGGGTAGCTCACCTGTTCAATGGCGTTAGTGGTGCTTTCGTCACCTTCTTAAGCTTCTCTGACGACGGCGCCCGCTTTCTGTTTGGCGACCTGGCTGGCGACACCTTCGGTGTCATATTTGCCTTTAAGGTGCTGCCGACCATTATCTTCTTTTCCACCGTTTCTGCCGGGCTTTACTACCTGGGTATCCTGCAAAAGATTGTTTTTGGGATCGCCTGGATCATGTCACGAACGATGAGACTGTCTGGTTCTGAGGCACTTTCAGCGGCTGGCAACATTTTCCTCGGGCAAACCGAAGCCCCGCTACTAGTACGTCCATTTGTGCCAAAAATGACAAAGTCGGAGCTGATGTGCCTGATGACGGGAGGCATGGCCACCATAGCAGGAGGAGTGCTGGCAGGCTACGTAGCCTTTCTAGGCGGGAATGACCCCGTGATGCAAACTAAATTTGCGGCGTATTTGCTTAGTGCTTCTATCATGAATGCCCCAGCCGCCATAGTGATTTCTAAAATCATAATTCCAGAAGTTGAACCAGAGAAAATTGACAGAAAACTGAGGGTGAACCAGGAGTCTCTGGGAGTCAACCTGATTGATGCGCTGTCGAATGGAGCCTCCGAAGGACTGAAGCTCGCTTTGAATGTTGGCGGAATGCTGCTGGCGTTTATTGCTGTGATAGCAGCCATCAATTATTTTTTATCTAATGTGGTGGGCGATATTACCGGGCTAAATGCCGTGATTTCTTCCAGCACCGACGGTCGCTTTACCGGGTTTTCGCTAGAATATATCCTTGGGCAGGTCTTTAGGATTTTTGCCTTTGTAATGGGAGTAGACTGGAGCGAGACGCTGGCCGTGGGGAGTTTACTTGGGCAAAAAACCGTCATCAACGAATTCGTAGCCTACCTCGGGTTATCGGAAATGAAAACCGCCGGTTTGCTTTCCCCAAAAGCGATTGTCATTTCCACCTATGCACTCTGTGGCTTTTCCAACTTTTCGAGCATTGCTATTCAGGTGGGTGGCATTGGTGGCATGGCCCCTAACCAGCAGGGTAACTTGTCCAAGCTAGGAATGAGAGCACTTCTTGCCGCCACGCTGGCTTGCATGATGACAGGTACTATAGCAGGCGCCCTGGTGGTTTATTAATCCGTAAAACTAATTTCATACTGAGGGCTGTTGGCTGATCGAAATTTTCCTGTACTTCACGGAAAATTTAACAATCACCGTTCGTCGAAATGACCGTGAACAGTTTTTCGCTTTATCAGCTTTCACCAACATCTCTCGGTTATTTTGATCAGGATGGATGTTTGTTTGATGCCCGCAGGTATAGCCAATTTAAATATGGCTGCCATGTGAGTGCCCGGATTTATGCTGACCAAATCACTGAAAGGCTTCTGCGTGACTATGGGCATTGGCGAAATGAGCAGGTGATTGTGTGTGCCTCGGCTTACAAAGTTGCGCCCACGGCAGCGGAAGCGATTGCTCAATTGGTTTATGAGTCGCTTCAGGGCTATTTTCCTTTGCTTCAAAAAGCCAAGGTTGGAAGAGAAACTGTGTTTGCTAATGACTATGGGTCGATGCCGACGGCTGACAGGTTTTCACTCATGGATAGAAATATTCTTACTATCGATGATCACCTATTCAGACATAAAAAGTTGATTTTGGTAGACGACCTGCGGGTAACAGGCGCCCACGAAAGAAAGTTGACAGACACAATAGCCGGGGTGGTAGATGAAGTGGTTTTTGCCTATGTGGGTTTCCTGCAAGGCGACTTCCTGCCATCGGTGGAGTTTGATATTAACAACACTGCAATTACTTCAGTGAATGATATCCTTGCAATTATTGAGAAAGGCCTTTTCCACGTCAATGCCCGGGTTTGCAAATATGTGCTGTCGTACCAAAACCTGGGTGAACTAAGGAGTTTTCTTCTTGAGATACCGTCAGCGGTTTTGACTCGCCTGGATGAGTGTATCTGCGGCGATGGCTACCATGTGATGCCAGAGTATGAAACAAATTATCTTCTGCTAAGAGAGGTGTTGGAAGGCAAACCCGCCTTGCTTTCATTGGCAGTTTAACACAAGGTTTGGGTCGGGACAAATTTTCTCAAAGAGAGCTCTGTCGGATACAGCGGCAACCCCTGGATAGTCTCCAACCTTCCCCATCAAGTCAGTGATCAGTTGAAAGTGGAGGTGCGGTGGCCAGTTGCCATTTTCCTCGTTGTCGCCAAGCGTGGCAAACGCCGATCCCCGCTTGATTTGATCCCCGATTGATAACCCGACCAATGACGATCGGCTTAAATGGCCATAGAGTGTGAAGAATGTATGGCCATCCAGAAGGTGCTTCACAATGATGGTCGGCCCGTAATTGGCGAAGCCAGCATTGTCAGCAAAGCTCTCCACAACACCATGCAGCGGGCAATAAAGAGCAGTGCCAGCCGGTGCCCAAAGGTCAATGCCCAAATGAAGACTCCTGGGCTCACCCTGCCCGTCGAAGTGTTTACTTCTCCTGTAGATTTCCCGGTGCTCCATATAACCACCCCAACCGACTTTTCCTTCCAGCTGCAGTTCCATCCACGCCGTGAAGGCGGCAGTGTCATTAACATCAACAACCATCAGGGCCTCGTTGTACTTCGACATGTCCACCTTTTTCAGGTTGGAGGTATTGTGCAGGCCTTTCATTACTTCATGAAAGCTGGACTGATGTTTTGAAAGAGTTTCGTTGAGTTGCATAAAAAAGCCCTTTTGATTTCAAAAGGGCCTAAAATTACATTTTTTAACTTTAACCATCGTTAGGTTGGGGAGCACCTTCAAGGATTTCCTTGTTGGCAAAGCGCTCATATTTTTCAAAATTTTTGACAAATGCCCGGGCCAGTTCATTGGCTTTTTTGTAATAAGCCTCGTCGTTGTTCCAGGTCTGCCTTGGGCTAAGTACGTGATAGGGCACGCCAGCGCATTCCAAAGGAATGAGGGTGCCAAAGATGCTGTGTGGCTTGTAGGCCACATGCTCCAGGTTGCCTTCAAGTGCCGCCGAAATCATTGCCCTCGTGTACTTTAGCTTCATGCGTTCGCCAACGCCGTAGGGGCCACCTGTCCATCCTGTGTTTACCAGCCAAATATTGACCTGGTGCTTATCCATTTTCTCCCCGAGCATTTCTGCGTAGGTTGTTGGGTGCAATGGCATGAAAGGGGCACCAAAACATGCCGAAAATACCATTTGTGGTTCGGTGACGTCCGCCTCAGTGCCCGCAACTTTGGCGGTGTATCCTGAGATGAAATGATACATGGCCTGACCCTTTGTTAGCTTCGAAATAGGAGGCAACACACCGAAAGCATCCGCTGTTAAGAAAAATATGTTTTTAGGAATGCCTCCAATAGAAGGCGAGACAGCACTTTTTATGTGACTAATAGGATAGGCTGTCCGGGTGTTTTGTGTGACTGTTTTGTCTGTGTAGTCAACTTCGTGTGTTCCTGGAAAAAACCTGGTATTCTCCACAATGGCACCAAAGGAGATCGCATCCCATATCTCCGGCTCTTCGTCTCTGGTTAAATTAATGACTTTTGCGTAGCATCCGCCTTCAAAATTAAAGACCGTCTTGTTTGTCCAGCCGTGTTCGTCATCACCAATCAACATCCTTTCGGGGTCAGCTGAGAGCGTGGTTTTGCCTGTGCCGGACAAGCCGAAGAAAATAGCTGTGTCACCCTCCTTACCTATATTGGCACTACAGTGCATCGACAGCACTTGGTGGTCGTGTGGTAGCAGGTAATTCAAAACTGAGAAAACACCCTTTTTCATTTCCCCGGCGTAGCCTGTGCCTCCTATAAGGATCACTTTTTTGCTCATATTGAGAATGGCGAAGTTTTCCTGCCTGACACCATCAGTTTTGGGGTCAGCTTTGAATTCCGGGATACAAATGATGGTAAAATTGGGAGCAAAGTCTTTGAGCTCATCCTTTGTTGGCCGAAGGAACATGTTGTGGCAGAACAGGTTCTGCCAGGCCAGTGTATTGACAACTCGCAGGTTCAGTTGGTAGTTTTTATCGGCCCCTGCATAGGCGTCTCTTATGTAAACTTTCTTTCCCTCAAGAAAGGCGACCATCTTAAAAAATAGCTTCTCGAAATAGGCTTCTGAGATAGGGATGTTGATGTCTCCCCACCAGACGGTCTTCTCCGTTTTTTCATCTTTCACAATAAACCTATCCTTTGGCGACCTGCCCGTGAATTGGCCTGTGTCACACATAAAAGCTCCGGTGCTTGTGAGGTGGCCTTCCTGATTCGATAGCGCTTCTTCAATCAGCTCTGCCGGGCCGAGGTTCCATTTTACCTCTTTAGCCTTTCTTTGTAGTGTTTCCATCGGCGCTCCGGAATGTGGCTCCCATGTAAAATCTTCTGGGACTTTTGAGATTACATCTTGCATAAGGAATTTTTGGGTTATATGTTGTATTCAATGTAACTAGCTATTCAGTCAAAAGTGTTGACGATTGTCATCTCTGCAACAGATTATTTGCAGGTTTTGTATGTCGGCAATATTTTCATTACTTGCGTTAATTTTACCCACCGAAAACGATTGCAATTTAGGTTTTTTACCTCGAGAAAAAGAAGAAGCATATGTCAAATAATGATTCTGCGAGTACTGCCACACCACAAATGTTTGGCCACCCTAAAGGCTTGTTCTATCTGTTTTTTGCCGAGCTATGGGAGCGTTTCAGCTTCTATGGTATGCGGGCGTTGCTGACGCTCTACATGGTTAATAAACTGTTCGAGGCGTTTGCGGATAGAGATACCCGTTCGATTATTATTTATGCATCCTATGGGAGCCTGGTTTATGCAAGTACAGTGCTTGGCGGTAGGGTGTCAGACGCTCTTTTAGGTAACAGAAAGTCGATTATTCTTGGCGGTGTGATGATGTCAATCGGTCATTTCGTTTTGGCTATCGACAACCAGGCAACTTTCTTTGCTGGTCTCGCTCTCATCATCATCGGCACGGGGTATTTCAAGTCAAATATCTCAACGTTTGTCGGCACGCTTTACGAGAAAAATGACCCCAGACAGGACGGTGGTTTTACCATCTTCTACATGGGAATTAATATCGGAGCATTCACAGCGCCCCTGCTGTGTGCGTGGCTTGCGAGTTCTTATGGCTGGCACTATGGTTTTGGTGCGGCAGGCGTGGGGATGGTGTTAGGCCTCGTTACGTTTGTTTATGGCTCCAGAAGCGGTGTGTTTGGAGATCAGGGCTATCCCTTGCAGCCAGAAAAGCTGGAAAAAAAATGGGCGGGGTTGAAAGTCGGTGTTTGGGTGCCGCTCTTGTCATTTGCGGCCGTTCCTGTGATCACACTCATGATCTCCGATTACACTATTTATACAATCGGGAGCATCTTTGAAGGTTCAATAGTCAGGCTCTTCTTTTATGTTTTATTGATTGTGATCATCGGCTACCTGGTTTGGGTGAGTGTTAAGCTCCCCAGGGAGGAGTGGCAGAAACTGGTCGTGGCCGTTTTTCTTACTATGTTTATGTCTTTCTTTTGGGGCTTTCACGAATTGTCGGGTAGTATTATCACGTTGTTTGCGGCCAGAAATGTGAACCTTGTAGGGATGGATGCAGCCGGCACCAACTCCCTGAACCCTTTCTTTATCGTAGTGTTTTCTATGGTGATGCCGGTTGTGTGGGTGTGGCTTTCGAAAAAAGGAAAGAACCCAAGAACACCCTATAAATTTGCCATGGGGCTTGCCCAGCTCGGGGTCGGTTTTTTCATCATCAGCTTGAGTAAGAGTTTTGCGGATGACAATGGATTCGTTCCCTTTATCTTTCTTGTCGTCATGTACCTGTTCATTTCCACAGGCGAACTTTTTATGTCGCCCGTTGGGCTTTCAAAAATTACGAGCCTCTCACCTCTAAAGATCAAGTCGTTTATGATGGGTGTTTGGTTTATGTCATCCGCTTTTGCCTTCCAGATCGGCGGGATGGTAGGGGAGTACCTTGCCATCGAATCGAACCAGGCGGCCGACCAGGTTGGAGGCTGGGACACGCTTGATGTGTACCTCAACGGCTTCGAAAAGATCGCCTACGTCTCATTTGGCTTTGCTCTTCTAGTGGTAGTACTGAGCCCGTGGCTGAAGAAATGGATGAAAGAAGTTCACTAGTGGTGAACCTGCTGACGGGCATTGTCTTCAGCTTCTATTTTGTCAATATATTTTTCCCGCCCCGATGAAATAGCGACGAGAATTGGGAGGGTAAAGAAGAAAAGAAGCACCCATATAAGGTAAGCGTTGTCCTTTTCAGTAGTTACCTGCACAGGTTCTCCATACGAAATGAGTTCCGCCCAGTTGTGCGGGTGGGCCGACAGCTTATCTGCTGTAGACAGATGTTCCAATTTAGCGTCCCGGAGCGCTTTCAGCGTGTTGTTTCCCAAAGATAATTTTCTGAAAAAGCTACCTACGATATTTTTACTATGCTCGTCGTGCGCTTCCCATAGGCCTAGAACCACTGAGCCACTGCCTGCCGAAAGGAAAGCCCTCACCATGCTGAGGACAGCCTCACCGTGCGGAATCAACCCCATGCCTGTTTCGGTGGAAGTTAACACGATGACATTGCCAGGCAAATCAAGATTGTAGATCTCATGGGTGTATAAATTCCGCTCTATGTTGGTAGTTTTGCCCGGGTTGAATATCAGTTTTGGGTAGTCTATGGCATCGCCATGAATCAAAAGGTAGAGGATTTCAAACCGGGGGGCCATTCTGATAAAGGCATCTTTTGTTGCCTGCTCTCCCCTAAAGGTCAAGCCTTCAAAATAGAGCCTCGAGTTCTTGATCTCCTGCATAATATAAGCAGAAGTAGTGTCACTGCTGCTATACCGGCTTTTTAATGCAAAAGAGGTCAACTGCGAATTGTGCTTTGGCAATACAGGAGGGCGGTCGAGAAGCATTTCTGCAGAAGTGATGTAGGAGATGGTGGCAGATTTGATAAGATAAGGTAAGTTATTGTACCCGGTGGGATTGGACGGAACTTCTGTTATGAGTGTCTCAAACGGAATCAATTTTATCAGCCCGTCGGGTGCTATAACAATGTTTTTTTCACTTGGCAGGTTCGGTAGTAGCGGTTCAAGAACATCGTTATAAAGAATGCTTGAGCTTTCAATGAAGTCAATCATTTCATCCTGGGAAAATTCAGCTGGCGTTGTCCAGAAATGAGATAAGAACCGGTGTATTTTGCCTTCAAACTCAGCGTTTACCTCGTTTTCAATGAACATGCTGGATGAGTCACTTACGCTGAGGCCATATACATGACGATTTCCATAAAAATATTCGATCAGGTGAATATTGGAATGATTATGGAAATCCATGAAGGTGACGTCGTCAAAGAGCGAATACTCCGTGCTGCTGGTTTTCATATAATTCTGCGCCTTCGCTCTCCAGGTCACCATTTTGTCAAAGCTCTCAATCAACAGATCCTCTCTGTCTAACCTTTCGGTGTCGTTGATAGCAAGCTCCAGCTCATCGATACGGTGCAATATTTCTTTGTTCAAAACGTCGAAAGTTGACTCCAATGAATCGGGAAGGCCTACTTTATTAAGAAACATGGCCTCTGCAGCTTCTTTTCTAATGCGCATCAGCTTGTCATTCTCGATAAGCTGCAACGCTTTTGCCCAGTAAGCTTTGTCGCTCGTTTGCTGATAGAGGTGATGCGAGGCGCCAAGCGCATATTCGGTAAGCAGATGAAAATTGGTTATTCTGTCTGGTATTACCTGTTCTTCCGGCAGACCATAGGACGTGTTGTATCTGGTGTACTCCAATGTTGCTTCCAGCATACTCAAACCAGTTGCTAGTCTTTCCGTTGATACATCCCCAGCACTAACGATAGCAATAGCAATTTTTTCCATGGCAGCCATAGCCCGTGGCAGTAATTGCGCAGCGATTTGTGCTTCGTTCACTTTGTTGAGCAAGTTGTCAATGGTTAGTCCCGCATCGATTGTTTTCAAACTTCGAGCGTAATAGCGGAAAGCCGAATCGGGTAAGTTTGCTGCGAAAAAGTAGTCGGCCCTCGCTATAAGTGCTTTGAAAACTTCCGGACTTGTAGGAGCAGAATTTGCTTTATGATATTTGAGGTAGGCCGAACTAAGCTTGTTGGCTTGTAACAGATCTCCTTGTTTGAGGTAGAGAGTGGCAAGCCTGTATTGTGTGTCCGGATTGGCGTTGATGTCGTCCAGTGACGTTAGCGAGCTTAGGCGCTCTTCTACCAAAATTGCCGAGTCGAATGAGTGTGTAGCTTCATAAGCCATCGACAACGCAGGGTAGTAGTAAGTCTTGTTGTAGGTCTGGTCTTTGGGATTGTAGGTATTGCGGAGGTAAATGGCCCTGGCCAGGTGTTTGATGGCGTCTTCCGGCTCGTTCAATCCAATATAGAGCGTTGCTATCAGGTAGTTCAGGTTGGCAATAAAATCATAGTGAACCGACTCTTCCAGGGAGTCCATGATGTGAAGTGCCTCCTGACTGTAGTCAATAGCTTTTTCTTTTTCATTCAATTCATTGGCTGTCTGCGCCATGGCAAAGCTCGTACGAGCTTCGATGATTGGCATGTTAACTTTACCTTCTTCCGATAGGGAGACGGCTTTGTTGTAGTAGTAGACAGCTGCTAAATCGTTGTTGACTGTGTTTCTGTAAAAATTACCAAGCTCGACCCAGCTGAGGAATTTGAGTTTGTTGTCGTTTATCTCTTCCGCCAAAAATGCCGCATTTCTAAAGCTTTGTAGCGCAGAGTCTTTTTGGTTGGAGTCGCTGTAATACCTTCCCCAAAAGAGTAAGTTTTCGCTTCTGAGGTTTTTATATTCCGTATTGGAGGGAAGTTGCGCCCTGGCTTCTCTTAATCTGTCTCTGCTTTTGGCCTTTAAATTGAGCTCCCTATACAAGTCTGCACTCTCGTTAAGGGCTCTTAGCCGGTTCATGTTGCTGCTGCTGAAATCAGTCAACACAAACTCCCAATATTCCAGCGCCAACTCAAACTGATTCATCTGTTTCAGTGAATCTGCTTTCAGCATCTGAATTTCTATTTCAGTTAGTACTACTTCGGTGGTGTCCTTTTCGGGGTCGTTGGCAGCCTCTGCCTGAAAGCAGGTAAATGCTATTGCGATGAGGGTGATCAGCTTGGCTTTCATAAGAAGAATTCAGCTAGAAAGGTAGCCAGAATAGCGAAGGTGAGCAAGTAAGACTACTTCTAAATCAGGTATTGCAGCAAGTAGGACGTTTCCCTCCTGACTGGATACTGAATAAGTGCCGTTTCGGGCCGGACTATTCTCCCTTGCGAACCGTAACGGTGCTTGTGGTCTGTTGATAGGCACCAAAGATGCCGTAGCCATTCTTAACATTATTGTAGACAGGCACTGGTTCGGCAAATGGGTCTCCATCCAATGATCGTTGAAGGTTGGCCGTCTGCTTATACTTAAACATAGAGTAGGATATCTCCCGCAGGGCAACCAAAACTTCGACTTCATTAACCGCCTCATTCCAAAACGGGTAGATATAGGTGTTGAAATTGATTTTAACTGTTTTGCCGTCTACAACATCGTCGGAAAAAGTCCAGAATCGATCCGAGTAATATTGCTCAACCGTGAAGATTCCGTCGTCGCTATCAATATGGTATTGGATCATTACCGTATCAGCAACGACATACTCTCCGGTATCTTCGTCTCGCTCATAATACAACTCTGGCCCATACAAGCCGATTTCATAATAATTCTCGCCTTTTGGGTCATCGAATTCAATCGTCATGGTGTACCGCTGCTGGTTATACTCGTCATGAGCGTTTTTGACAAATGTTACTCTGTTGAGTGTCACATTTTGGCTGGGAACGACGTCAGTGGCAGTTACAGTTTTGTAATTGGTTTTCGACGCCTCAATAGTGTATGTGTGCCCTTTTACAGGCTTTAATGTGCCCTGGTAGCCATCTTCGCTATTCTGTACGAGGGTTTCCACAAGGAACTCACCGTCATAGATATTGACTGTTGCTTCCGGTATTATCGAAAACTGATTCTTGCTCAGGATGTTTTGACTGGCAGTAAGTTGCACCTGAAAAGTGCTGTCGGGGTTGATCGTGCTATGAACTGTGATAGAAGGTGGCTTAAGAGGAATGTCTACATCAACCACAACTTCACACGATATTGCACAAACCGCAAGTAGGACGATTAAATATCTCATAGTTTAGAATTCAAAGTTGTAACGAACAGACGGGATAATTGGGAATAAGCTGTACTGCTTAAATTTTTTGTTGCCGCTTCTATCGTAACCAATGTCCATAAAGAACGGGTTCGCTCGACTATAGGCATTGTAGGCGCCAAAGGACCAGGTTTGCTGCCCCCACTTCTTTTTCTTTGTCTTGCTCACACTCACATCGAGGCGGTGGTAAGCCCGCATTCGATAATTATTCCGTGATGGGTAATAAAGGAGCTCATCATAGAAATAATAGGTTGGACGACCTGGTCCGCCGTTGAATTGACCCTGACCGGCATACCTTTCCTCTGGTAAACTCACTGCATTGCCTGTGCCGTACACCCAGGTTGCGCTCAGCTCAAAGTCGTCCCGAAGTTTATAAATACCAACGAGGCTTACGTCGTGCCTCCGGTCGTATTTATAGGGATATGTTTTTCCAAAGTTCAAATCCGGAAAGGTTCTTTCAGTTCTTGAAAGCGTATAACCTATCCACCCGGAGAACCTCCCGGTCTTTTTCTGGATGAGCAGCTCTGTGCCATAGCTCACTCCGTTGCCAGTCGATACTTTGTCTTGCCAGTCCTTCTGAGGGTCGAGGTAGCTGGCGCCTTCGCTGTACTCGATCAGGTTGGTCATGTCTTTATAATATGCCTCTATGCTCACCTCATAGGTTTTAGTAATGTTCTTGGCCACACCAATGGCCACCTGAGAAGAGTATTGAGGCTTGATGTTTTTGGTCGCAGGCACCCATAAGTCGGTAGGCAGGCCTATGCTGCTGTTAGTGAGCAGGTGAATGAACTGCGCCATGGTGGCATAAGAAGCTTTGATGGCCAGGCCGTTGTTGAACAGGTAACGGGCGTTGATCCTGGGTTGGACTTTCTGGTACCAAACACTATTGACATTGAAGGCAGAAAAGTGAACTCCCGCATTGACCCTGATCGCTTTGGAGATAGTCCAGTCATCTTCAAAATAAGTGGCAAGTTCCAGTCCTCTGGTTTTGGTGGAGCCGAGGGTGGTGTCTGCATCGTTCGAAGCAGTATAGGCCAGAATACCGGGATTGAAGGTGTGGTGGATGGCGCTGGCCCCTGCTCTCAACTGATGGTCGATATGGGGGGTTAACTCAAAGTCTGTTTTAAGTGCCAGGTCGTGAATACCGGAAAAATACCGGGTGGCGCCGCTGTCCTCGGTTGTTTCGGTAGGGGTGGTTGTCTTGTTGTAATATTCCTGAAAAATGTCGAACTGATACTTGCTATAGGTAGCTGTTACATTGCTGAATATCTTGGGAGTAAAAACGTGGTTCCACCTGAAGGCAGAAGTGATATTGCCCCACTTGAGGCCAAACTCATCTTTGTAGTCGTATCTGGTATTGTCTGACACATAAAAGTCTTTGCTTCTGGCATAAGCCTTGTCGTCGCCTGTGTAGGTGCTGAGGTAAATCCTGTCCCGGTCGGAGAAGGTGTAGTTGACCTTGGCGTTGAGGTCGTAAAAAAAGTAGCCGGCTGTTTCTCCACCGTCGGTAGTGGCCTTGATCAGGGGCCTCGCCAGAATGTCGATGTAGGTACGCCGGGCGGAAACGATAAACGACGACTTTTCCTTTTTCAGCGGGCCTTCCAGTGTAAGCTTTGAAGATATGAGACCAATGGAGCCGGTGCCTTTCAATTTTTGGTTGTTGCCCTCTTTCATAGAGATGTCAATCACCGAGGATAGCCTGCCTCCATAGCGGGCAGGGAAGCCGCCCTTTATAACTTCCACGTTATTGATAGCGTCCGCATTAAAAACAGAGAAGAAGCCGAACAGGTGAGAGGCATTGTAAACCGGTACACCATCAAGAAGGATGAGGTTTTGATCAGGGCCGCCACCACGCACATACAAACCACTGCTGCCTTCCGACCCTGATTGAATGCCAGGCATCAATTGCAAAGCTTTGAAAATATCGACCTCGCCAGCCAGTGCAGGCAACGATTTGATCTGATCTACCGGTATGCCGATCCTACTCATTTGCGGCATGTCAACGAGGTCTTCTTCGGCCGTCACCACTATCTCATCGAGCATGCTTTGTGGTATCAGCCTGATGGAGAGCTCCACATTGCCCTTGAGATTGATAAGTGTATCTACGGGCAAATAGCCGACATAAGAAAAAACGAGGTGAACTTCTGAATAGGTGAGGGGCAGTGTGTAATAGCCGAAATGATTCGTGGTGGTTCCTTTTAAAGTGCGTTTGTCAAACACATTGGCACCAATCAGGCTTTCACCCGTTTCACGATCCCGTACGTAACCTGAAATGGTATTCGATTGAGCAAGGGTAATAGTTGTAACACATAAAAGGCTAAAAAGTAGCAGGTATCTCATGGTAAAAAAGTAGGTTGACGTTAGGTAACGTAGAAAAATGACACAAATTATATCAGATAAGTTGTGAAAACCTATGCCGTTGACGTTTTGGTCAGGGGAAAAAAAGAAAGGCGCTGAATTTCAGCGCCTTTACAAATATATGAATGTTGATGAATGATTACATCATTCCGCCCATTCCTCCGCCACCTGGCATTGGAGGCATAGACTTCTCATCTTCTGGATTTTCAGCTACTACAGCTTCGGTAGTAAGCAGAAGTGCAGCGATAGAAGCAGCATTTTCAAGCGCAAGGCGAGTTACCTTAGTTGGGTCAATCACACCAGCCTTGAACATGTTTTCGAAAGTGTCAGTGGCAGCATTGTAACCGAAGTCATTTTTGCCTTCTCTGATTTTCTGAACGATTACTGAACCTTCACCACCAGCGTTTTCAACGATGGTTCTCAAAGGAGACTCCAAAGCTACACGGATGATGTTCACACCAATCGCCTGGTCTTCGTTGTCAGTTTTCAGTTTGTCAAGAGATTCGATAGCACGGATAAGTGCAACACCACCACCAGCTACTACGCCTTCCTGAACGGCGGCTCTTGTAGCGTGAAGAGCGTCATCCACTCTGTCTTTCTTCTCTTTCATTTCCACTTCAGTGGCAGCACCGATGTAAAGGATGGCTACACCACCAGAAAGCTTAGCAAGTCTTTCCTGAAGTTTCTCACGATCGTAGTCAGAAGTTGTTGCTTCGATCTGCGCTTTGATCTGGTTCACACGACCTTTGATGTCAGCAGCAGTACCAGCACCATTTACAATAGTAGTATTGTCTTTGTCGATGTTGATTTTCTCTGCTCTTCCAAGTGAGTCAAGTGTAGCGTTTTCCAGCTTGTAGCCTCTTTCTTCAGAGATTACAGTACCACCTGTCAGGATAGCGATGTCTTCCAACATTGCTTTTCTGCGGTCGCCGAAGCCAGGAGCTTTCACAGCAGCTACTTTCAGTGCACCACGGATTTTGTTTACCACAAGCGTAGCAAGCGCTTCGCCGTCTACATCTTCAGAGATGATAACAAGTGGCTTGCCTGTTTGAGCAGTTGCTTCAAGCACTGGAAGCAATTCCTTCATGCTGCTGATCTTCTTGTCGTAGATCAGGATGTAAGGGTTCTCAAGGTCAGCTTCCATTTTCTCCGTGTTAGTCACGAAGTATGGAGAAAGGTAACCACGGTCAAACTGCATACCTTCTACAGTTCTTACCTCAGTTTCTGTTCCTTTGGCTTCTTCAACAGTGATCACACCGTCTTTACCCACTTTGTCCATTGCATCGGCAATCATTTTACCGATTTCAGCATCACCATTAGCAGAGATACCAGCTACCTGAGCAATTTCGCTTGAGTTGTTGATAGTTTTTGACTGGCCTCTTAGGTGCTCAACAACAGAAGCAACTGCTTTGTCGATGCCACGCTTAAGATCCATTGGGTTAGCACCAGCGGCTACGTTTTTGATACCTACTGTGAATATCGCCTGTGTTAGAACAGTCGCAGTGGTAGTACCGTCACCAGCAGCGTCAGCAGTTTTGGAAGCAACTTCCTTCACCAGCTGAGCTCCCATGTTTTCGATAGGGTCTTTCAATTCGATTTCTTTGGCAACTGACACACCGTCTTTTGTTACGGTAGGAGCACCAAATTTCTTGTCAAGAATGACGTTCCGACCTTTTGGTCCAAGCGTTACCTTCACTGCATTTGCAAGTGTGTCAACGCCCTTCTTCAGTTTGTTTCTTGCGTCGGTATTAAAGAAAATTTCCTTTGCCATAGTTTTCTGTGTTTTTACTCTTTACAGATAATTTTTTGTTGTCTAATTAGATAATGCCAAAAATGTCAGACTCTCTCATGATAAGGTAGTCTTTGCCATCAATGGCGATCTCAGTGCCAGAGTATTTGCCATATAGTACCTGATCACCAACTTTTACGTTGATAGGCTCATCTTTCTTGCCAGTGCCAATAGCCACGATCTGACCTTTTTGTGGCTTTTCTTTAGCAGTGTCGGGAATGATGATACCAGAAGCTGTTTTTTCTTCTGCAGGTGCTGGCTCCACCAGCACTCTGTCTGCTAATGGTTTGAAATTTACTTTTGACATATTGGTTTTGAATTTTAGTGGTTATTTAAATTCTATGTAACACCGCTTGCACATCTTGTGCCACTCATGATTTGCCTGCCAAGTCATGCCAATTTGAACCATTTTGTGCCTCAACTGTCAGTGTTGGCTTGAAAAGATGACAGTATGCCTGACAAATTTTCATTGCGTGACATAATCTCGGCGGGCAATGTCAGCCAGAGGCGGAAAAGTTGGCTTCATTTCTGCAACTACTTGACTCGTTGCTTCAGGCTTTTTATATTTTGATGTGTGATAAAAAAATCAATGAATATGGAACAATTGAAAGTAGATTGGTTAACCGATGGATTGATTGATTTTGAGTACAAGAAGTACGTGCTTTTGGCCTACCTTAAGAATGTAAGAGCGAATTTCGACGACAAAAAGCTCTATCCGTTTATGTCAGACATGGTTTTTCACTACCAAAACCTGATGACCATAAAGAGTAACAAGTCGTTGCTGTATGAAAACTTCCCTAAGTCCATCTCCAAAGCTGATTTTAGCAAGCTGAAGCTTACCTACAAAAAGCTGGTGGAGGACGACGACCTGATGCTTGAAATAGAGAGTATCGTGGAGTTTGCGATGCCAAAGTTTCAGAATGCGCTGGAGGCTGGGAAGGAAATTTATGAGTATGTGGAAAGTAACCTGGAGTTTGTGCCAGTGGGGGTTACTCCCATTTACACTAACGAAGGCTATTTGTTTTTAAGCCAGGATGTGAGCAGCGACGTGAATATATACCAGTATCAGCTCACTTTCTTTGAGCAGTCGAATGAGAAGTTCAGGGGAATCAATACTCAATTTCTGAAGCGAGAGGAAAGAACGCTATCAAACACCTTCGAACAGATCAAGCTCAAGCTGGTAAAGAAGTTTGCCGACTTGCCCAATCCGGCCACTTATGCCATCGTCAGCAAACAGTTCTTTCCGTTGCCGGAAACACTGCTTCCAATAGCCAAAAGACTACTTGTCCGAAACATCAGTATCTCTTAAAAAAAGAAAGCCCAGCCAACGCAAGTCGACTGGGCTTCTGTATTTTTTTGGTGTTTTTTTTACTGCTGAGTAGTGTCAGTGTCGAGGTTCAACGGAAGAGCCTCTTCTTCAGCGCCACCATCCGTTGGCATGCCAGGTATGATCGTTTTCTCCTGCGCTCTGTTAATGTTTGGGCTATTTATTCCAGAGTCTCTGGCAGTTGTGTCAAGAAAGAAATTGGTTGACAGACTTAAAACCATGATGGCGATAGCCAAGCCCCATGTTGCTTTTTCAAGAATGTCGCCTGTTTTTTTCACACCCATTACCTGGCTGGCACCTGCTCCGCCAAACTGGCTGGAAAGGCCACCACCTTTAGAATTTTGTGCCAATACTACTAATACAAGCAATAAAGCTGCGAGTATTGTTAAACCTATTATTACTGCTAACATAAAGGGTTATTTTTGTAAATCTGCAATACGAGCCGCAAAGTACGCCTTTTTCTCAGGAATTTTCAAAATTAATTTCTCATAAACCTCAACAGCTCTTTCATTTTTCCCCTGCTTGGTAAGAATGAGCGCCAGATTTTCCGTTACCAGCTCGTCTTTCAACTTTTGTGAAGGCTCCGAAAGGTCTTTTGTATCTGCTTTCTGACTTTCCTGCGTCTGTGGTTTGATCGAAGGGTTGGTTTTTATAAAGGCGTCAATGATGCTCGCCTGATCGTTTTTTTTTATGGGGTTAGCACCAGTTTTGGCCGTTGCCGGTTTAGATGCTGAGGAGCCTGCTGCCTTGCCCTTAGTCGCTCCGGCTGATTTTTGCTTTGCCTGCCCTGAAGTGGTAGTTTTAGCTATTTTTTTTTTGGTAGCCGAAGTGTCCCTGGCAGAAGTTTTAACCGTTTTTTTTTGACTGGGTTTAGGTTTCGCCTGGTTGCTGGTTGCCTTTTTTACCGCTTTGGCCTGGGCCTCTTCAAACTCCGCATCTTCAAGCTTTCTTTCCACTTCAAGGTAGTGAGACTTGGTCTTTTTCAATGCCTCCAGGTTGGCAAACACTTGCTTCAGAAGGTCATCGTGCTCAGAGTCGCTTAGGTGCTCATGCGAACTGTAGTCGGTGTCGGATGGTGTAGGATCCGGCTCAAAAGGAGGTGCCTCAGCCTCTTCTTCTTGTTGTGTTGGTGCTGCTGCCACTGGAGCAACCTGCGGTGCTTCTGCGACTGGCTCTTCAACCACTTCAGGTTGCTCAACAGGGGGCTTTTCCTCTTTTGCAGGCTCGACTGGCGGTGATTCGATGACAGCAGTATCCCGTTGGCTGATGTTGCCCGCAAGCAACTCTTTCAGGTACATCCTGTCGGTAGCATACAACGCTGCTTTCACAACGCTTTTTTGAGCATCGGGGGACGATTGGCTCTTGTTGCCAATGGCAACGAGGGTGTGGGCTCCCTGAAAATAGGGGTAGTCTGCAGCCATCTCCTCAATGTCCTTCAATTGACCGGTAGTGATGGCTTTAGGATTGCGAATGATTTGCAGTACCTCTTTTTTGTTCACAGTAAATAGGTTTATGGCAATTGAAAGTTATGAAAAATTACCAATTAGCCACAGAACTATTAAATATATCGAGAACGATCTGATCAAATATCTCTTCGACGAATGACTGTTCTTCGGATGAAAGGTTGGTGCTATTTTGATCAAAATCCCGGTAGAAGGAGAAGTTTCTGCTTTGGTAGTTGAAGGTTTCATCTTTGGTGTTCGTATAGGAAACCTTCACAGAAATGGTGATTCGGGTCAGGGCGGAATAGCTCAGTCCGGATGTGTTGTTGGCCTGGGGTGCTACCGGTGTCAGGGTGTAGTTTTCGATGGTGCCCTCAAACTGCAAATCTCCTTCGTCCTGCACCAGGGTAAGGCTTGTGTTCTTAGTGAAGTAGTCCTTCAACTTCTCAGTAAACAGCACGCTCATATTGGATGGGCCGAGCGGTGAGTTGTTGTAGAAGGTTTGGATGGACGCTGTTTTTACATCAGGCGAAATGTTGGCACCGGTGAATGAATAGACACCACAGCCTGACAAACCACCAAGCAACAGCAGCAAACAGAGCAGGGGGCTATTCTTCAATTTCATACTGTTTGATCTTGCGGTAGAGCGTTCTTTCTGAAATGCCAAGGTCCTGTGCTGCATACTTTCTCTTATTGTTGTTTTTTAACAACGCCCGAATGATCATTTCCTTTTCTTTTTTCTCTAAAGAAAGCGACTCGTTTTCTGTTTCCTCGGCCTCATGGGTGATGTCTTCGATCCGGTTGGGGTCATACTTGCCTGAATGGCCCGAAGAGGATTGGGATGGTTGAATAAGATAGGGAGTAGAAGAGGGCTCGTCGGTTATGTCCTCCACCTCCTGGTCCATGTCTTCGAAGAGGTTCTGATGATCTCTTAAAATTTCGTTTTTGCTTCCTTCGCTATCGTCCAGCAGCCTGAAAACAAGCTTTTTGAGTTCTGATACGTCCTTTTTCATATCAAAAAGGACTTTGTAAAGTATGTCTCTTTCGGAGAATGAGCTCTCGCCATTTACCTGCGACCTCAGCAATGCTGGTAGTCTCGATTCATTTTGGGGCAGATAGGTGGCTAGCCTTTCCGCAGTCACTTCCCGCTCCATTTCCAGCACCGACATTTGCTCTACCAGGTTTTTGAGCTGCCTTATGTTGCCTGGAAACCTGAACTTAAGCAGAAGAATTTTGGCCTCCGGAGTTAGCTTGATTGGAGTGACCCTGTATTTTTCGGAGAAGTCGGCTGCAAACTTTCTGAAGAGCAGGTCGACGTCTTCCCCCCGCTCTCTAAGTGCCGGCACATAGATCGGGACGGTGTTCAGTCTGTAGTACAGGTCTTCCCTGAATTTTTTGTTTTCTACCGCTTCCAGCAGGTTAACGTTGGTGGCTGCAATTACTCTTACATCGCCTTTTTGCACCTTGGAAGAGCCCACCTTAATGAACTCACCATATTCCAGCACCCGGAGGAGCCGGGCTTGCGTGCTCATGGGCATTTCGCCGATTTCATCGAGGAATATGGTTCCGCCGTTGGTTACTTCAAAATATCCTTTTCTCGCTTCGTGAGCACCCGTAAATGAGCCCTTTTCGTGACCAAAAAGCTCGGAATCAATAGTGCCCTCGGGAATGGCGCCGCAGTTGATGGCAATGAACTGGCCATGCTTGCGGTGGCTAAGCGAATGTATGATTTTGGAAAAGGACTCTTTGCCACTACCACTTTCTCCGGTGATGAGCACACTCATGTCGGTGGGTGCCACCTGCGAGGCTACCTGAATCGCATGATTGAGCGCCGGACTGCTGCCAACTATACCAAACCTCTGCTTTATACTCTGAATTTCCTCGTCTCTCACTGCCATCAACGTCTGTGAACAAAAATAAAAGTGTGATTACTTAACGGCCTCTCCAAGGAGCGTTCCGCCTGTGCATTCTTTTACCAGCACCTCGACATACTGCCCTTTCTTAAAATGCTCTTTCGGGAAAACGATTACTTTGTTGGCGGAATTGCGACCCTGAAGATGTAATTCAGACTTTTTGGAGGCTCCTTCAATCAGTACTGTGTGTACTTTATTTAACTCCCGCTGATTTCTTTCCAGTGCATGAAGCCTTTGTTTATCGATGATCTCCTGCAATCTGCGTTTCTTTACCTCCAGCGGTATGTCGTCTGCATACTTCTTTGCTGCCAACGTGCCAGGCCGCTCTGAATAGTAAAACATGTAGGCAAAGTCGTAGATGACGTAGTCCATCAGCGACAGCGTATCCTGGTGCTCTTCCTCTGTTTCGTTGCAAAAGCCTGCAATCATGTCGGACGAAATGCCACAATCCTCCCCCAGTATCCGGCGAATGGCATCGACCCGGTTGATATACCACTCACGGTCGTAGGTGCGGTTCATCCTGTCGAGTACGGCTGAGCTCCCGCTTTGAACTGGCAAGTGAATGTATTTGCAGATGTTGTCATACTTTTTCATTGTATGCAGCACCTCGTCGGTAATGTCTTTTGGGTGAGAGGTAGAAAACCTGATCCTCAAGTCAGGATGCACCTTTGCCACCATTTCGAGCAGGTGTGCAAAGTTGACGACGTCCTGTATTCCCTCTTTCTCCAGTCTTGCCTTGTTATTTTCGAGGTGAGACCATTTATAAGAGTCCACATTTTGGCCCAGCAGCGTCACTTCCCTGTAGCCATCATTGAACAGTTGGGTGGCCTCAGCTACAATAGAATAGGGGTCACGGCTGCGCTCTCTGCCACGGGTGAAGGGCACAACACAGAAGGAGCACATGTTGTCGCAGCCCCTCATGATAGAGATAAAGGCTGTTACGCCGTTGGAATTGAGCCTGACCGGACTGATATCGGCGTAGGTTTCTTCTCTAGAAAGGAACGTGTTGACGCCTTTTTCGCCTTCTTCGGCCTGCCCCACCAGCAGCGGGAGGTCTCTGTAAGCATCCGGGCCCACTACCAGATCCACGATCTTTTCTTCCTCCAGCAACTTTGACTTTAGTCGCTCGGCCATGCAGCCCAACACCCCTATGAGCACTTCCGGCTTGCGTTTTTTCACGGTTTGAAACTGACCAAGGCGGTGTCTGACAGTTTGCTCCGCCTTTTCTCTGATAGAGCAGGTGTTTAGTAAAATAAGGTCAGCATCTTCATAAGAAGAGGTAGTGTCAAAGCCATCTTTTTTTAGAATAGAAGTCACTATTTCACTGTCTGAAAAATTCATCTGACAGCCGTACGACTCGATGTACATTTTTCTTGCTGTGGGGTTATTCGACTCCTTCGATATTTTGACAGTCTCGCAGGCGGCTTCCTCCGGAGAGATGATGTCTATGTCGTTAATTATTTGATCCATATGCTTTAAACACAAACTGGGAGCGCAAAAGCAGCACCTCATTCAATAAGTGTGCAAAGTTAACAATTGGGCATGAAAATGACAGAATGGCAGTAAAATAAAAAGGAGACAACAAGCCTCCTTCTTATTTTCATACATCAAATAATTAAACCTACCTAAAACTCAGTTGCGCTTGCTTTGCTGGCACCCACAGAGCAATTTCTTATTACTTATCGCCTATAATAGAATGCCGCTTGGTTGGTAAACTACCCGGGCGCAATTATGTTTGCGGTATTATATTATTTTTTGAGAAGAAAAAGTTCAGCAAAGTCATTCCTATGGCATTAATCAAAGCTGTAAAAGGCAAATACCCCAGCTTCGGAGTTAACTGTTGGTTTGCAGAAAATGCAACCATTGTGGGTGAAGTAGAAATGGGCAACAATTGTACGGTGTGGTTCAATGCGGTTGTGCGGGGTGATGTGAATGTCATTAAAATAGGTGACAATACGAATATCCAGGACGGCGCAGTGATTCACTGTACATACCAGAAGTTTGCGACTACCATTGGCAGCAATGTTTCGATTGGGCACAATGCCATTGTACACGGTTGCACCATACACGACAATGTGCTGGTGGGCATGGGTGCCATAGTAATGGATGGGGTAGTGGTAGAGTCGGAGGCTTTGATTGCTGCAGGGGCGGTTGTGCTGGAGGGAACAAGGGTGGAGAGTGGTTTTATTTACGCCGGAGTGCCGGCGAAGAAAGTAAAGCCTGTCAGTGACGAGCTTCGTCAGGTATTCACACGGACGGCAGGTAATTATATCAAGTATTCAGAATGGTTTAAATAGGTTCACTATGAGTCAGTATTTAGTTTCGCAGGTGTTGGATCAGAGGCCGGCTTACGATGAGTATCCCGCCTTCTATCACAAATATGTCGACGCCCTTCCATCGGGCAATTTGCTGCATATTCTCGAAAACCAGCTGCACACATTTTCTTTCATGCTTGAGAGAATCGAAAAAGACCAGTGGGACTATCGGTATGCCGAAGGTAAATGGTCGGTAAAAGAGGTGCTTGGCCATATTATCGACGCTGAAAGGGTGTTTGCTTTTAGAGCGGCCACGTTTGCCAGAGGCGATAAAAACGAGCTTCCGGGGTTTGATGAGAACGCCTTTGTTGAAGAAAGTGACCTTGTCGAGGTCAGCCCTGAAAGCCTGCTGCTGCAGTTTAGCCATTTGAGGAAGAGCAACATTCTTCTCTATGCTTCATTCACCAGGGAGGCGATTTCGAGAACGGGCGTTTCCAATGGAAAGTCAATTAGTGTGGCTGCGATTGTATTCATTACTGCCGGCCATTTGCAGCACCATATGAATATATTGAAAGAACGTTACGGCCTGTAGCCTATGTTTAAGTACGACCCCAATAGGAAATACCCAAAGGAGACAGAAATGAAGGCAGTGATTCGCTTTCAGGACTGCGACCCGCTGCAGCATTTGAACAATGCCAAGTACTTCGATTATTTCTTTAATGCGAGAGAAGATCAGGTGCCGAAGCTTTACGACATCGAACCATCTGAAATTTTCATCAAGTACAAGCAGTCGTGGGTGGTGTACAATCACCAGATCGCCTATGTAAGGGCGGCGATGATGGGGGAGTGGGTGACACTGATCTCCAGGATTATTTGGTACGACAATCAGAATGTGCTGGTAGAATATGTGATGCTCAACAAGGAAAAGACGCAGCTTAAGACCGTGCTATGGACGCATCTTCGCTACATTGATGTGATGAAAGGGCGGTCAGCGGATCACCCGGAAGTGATCGAAAATTATCTGAAAGCGGCTTCCATTGAGGGATTTGACCATACTTTGATTACTTTTAACGAAAGAATTAAACAAATAAAGGACGGACTAATAAGCCTATGAATTTCCTGATCAAGCTTCTACTCTCAGCTATTTCGGTAATCCTTACCTCTTACTTATTGCCAGGGGTTACTGTCGAAGGATTTTGGGTCGCCTTTCTGGTGGCTGTGTTTCTTTCGCTGCTCAATGTCACGCTAAAGCCAATTCTGGTGTTGTTTACCATTCCCATTACTTTTTTAACGCTGGGGCTGTTTCTTTTGGTGATCAACGCACTGATCATTATGATTGCCGACTACTTTATCGATGGTTTCTACATAGATAACTTCTGGTGGGCCCTTGCGTTCAGCCTTATTCTCTCCATCATCAATTCTATGCTGAATGAGCTGAGCGCTAAATCAGACAACCCTGATCGCCGTCGTTAGGCGTTGATTTTGTCCTTTTGAATTTTACTCAAAGGGGCATTCTTTTCAATGTACTGGATGATTTTACCGGCGACGTCAACGCCGGTGGCAGACTCAATGCCTTTGAGGCCAGGCGATGAATTGACCTCTATAATTAATGGCCCCCTGGACGACTGCAGCATGTCGACACCAGCTACCTGAAGTCCAAGTGCTTTGGCCGCTTTGATGGCTGCAGCAGTTTCTACCTTGCTCAGTTTGATGATGTCGGAGCTGCCGCCCCTATGTAAATTGGAACGAAACTCACCTTCTTTCCCCTGCCTTTTCATGGCACCCACCACCTTGCCATCAACCACAAAGGCCCTGATGTCGGCCCCTTTTGACTCCTTAATGAACTCCTGCACAATGATCCGGGCTTTCAGGTTGTGAAAAGCCTGGATAACCGACGCAGCAGCCTTCTTTGTTTCGGCCAGCACCACGCCAAGCCCCTGCGTTCCTTCCAAAAGCTTGATGATGACAGGCGCACCGCCCACCTCTGAAATGATTTCATCTACATCCATGCTGTAGTTGGTGAATACCGTTTTGGGCAAGCCAAGCCCGTCTCTGGAGAGTATCTGGAGGCTGCGCAGCTTGTCTCTGGAACGGATAAGCGCCTGAGATTCCACTGTGGAAAACACTTTTTTCATTTCGAATTGCCTGACAACCGCCGACCCATAGAAGGTCACGGATGCACCTATTCTCGGAATGACGGCATCGTAGTTTTCCAGGTATTTTCCATTATAGTAAATGGCCGGTTTTTTCTGCTCGGTGATGATGATGCATTTCAGATGGTCGATCACATCTACCTCGTGCCCATGCTGTAGGGCAGCTTCAACCAGTCGTTGGGTAGAATAGAGTTTTGCATTGCGAGACAGGATGGCAATTTTCATCAAAAGGGGACTTTTTTCTTATGTGGTTAATGTCGCCGAAAGGTAGGCTAATTCACCAATAGTCCAAAAAAGTTGGGGTGGCTGATAAAAATATATGAGCCATGCAGCCGAAGAAAGAACGCCGCTGGCAACGCAGAAAAAATTATTTTGAAACAGCCCTGTTCCAAATGTCCAGATAAATCTTCCACTGGTCATCCACCTTTTTCCAAACAATCACATACTTTCCCCTCACGCCCTGAAACGGGGTGCCATCATTGATACCGCTTACCTCGTAATAGCCATGGTCATAGGCGGTGCTGCCATTGACGACGATTTCCACCGGATATATCTTGTGGAAGGTTGTAGTAGTGCCTGGCCTTGGTGTCCAATACGACTTAATGTCTTTGATTCCTTTGATGATGTCAAACCCGTTTGGGAAGATCGATGCGTCTGGAGTGTAGGCATTGGCAATGGCCTCTGTGTCCCTGTGGACTATGGCGTCAGAAAAGGCGGCGATATTCCTCCTGATAATCGTTTCGTCATCGATTTGGGCGTAGGCCGCTACCGAGTAGGAGAGTAAGAAGAGAAGAAATATTGTTTTCATTTCTTTTATTCTGAGAGTCCGGAATAGTCGAGTACAAACTGAGGGCAGCGAGGCTCACCCTTAAAGAAGTCGCCCTTTTTTCCCTGTGTAACAGCCCATCTGTCCATCCAGGAGATGCCGGCGTTTCCTACAAAATGATCGGGCGTTGTGTAGGCGTCGTCTTTCAGGGCGTCGGCAAGGCTGACAAAGCTATAGCCTATGCCCTGATAGGCGTCGAGCAGCGCTCCCAAATAATACGAATTCAGCAGGTTTTCGTGAATGAGCAAAGTGTGTGCAATGGGCCTGCCGAAAAGTTTCAGGCTTTGCTGCTCATAGTATTTTACTTTTTCGGCCATGTAGCTGATGTAGGCAGTGCCTATTTTGTCCATCATTGCCTTGTCCGATGATTTGTAAGCCTTATCGAAGGCACTGGCGAAAATCCATTCTGAGTTGTCGATGGTGACAGGCGCTTCGACGTACCCGTGGGCTGGCAGGTACTCTTCCAACGCTTTTACCTTTTCCTCGGTGTTTCCCCTATGCAAGTAGGGGTGCCTGAAGTATCGGTAGGGCTTTCCGGCATCTGCCATCAATTTTTTAGTGATGGGTTCCCCTTTTTCAACGATCTCAAAGAATTGCTCTGGTGTTAGCTGATTGTAATCTTTATGGCTGTAGGTATGGTTGCCCAGCTCGAGCCCACTGCTGACCCAGGCAGCGAGCATGTCGTAGCGATAGTCAATGATGTTGCCACCACGGTATAGCTTCTGCTCGTTAACGAACCCAATGGCTGGCACCTTTCTCTCCGTGAGGTGAGCAAGCAGTCTTTTGTTCATTTCTATCAACGTCAGGGAATCGTGGCCTCCCATTTGTGCTGGCAGGTCGTCGATGGTGATAGCCATTGTCTTAGGTTGTGCTACTGCGCCAAGGCTGGCAAGGAGGAGCAGGGCAAGCAGTTTGTTTTTCATTCTTTGATCAGGTTAAATAATCGGCTCCAGCGGATTCGGGCAGGCAATGTGTACCAGGGCCCTTCCTCTGAAGAAAATAATACCATGACTGGCTTACCAACGATGTGGTCTTCGGGAACAAAGCCCCACGTTCTTGAGTCCTCGGAGTTGTGTCGGTTGTCGCCTATCATGAAGTAGTAATTTTGCTGGAAAGTGTAAGTACTCGTTTCGTAGCCGTTAATATAGAGCTTTCCGTCGGTGATTTCTGCATTTTTACACCCTTCGAAACGTACGATCACTGCGCCGTACACCGGCAGGCTTTGGTCATTGATTTCAATGGTGTCTCCCTTTGTCGGCACCCATACCGGGCCAAAACTATCGGTTGTCCAGCCGTGTGGTGCTGCCTTAGGAAAGCTGGCCGAATCGCTGAAGCTGTAGTTCATAGCCACATGCTCCACCTTGCTAATGAACGGAAGTAGTTTGATTTTTTCGGCGGTGGCAGGTTCAGTCTGCACGTAGTACCCACCGTTCACTTCCTGATGCTCACTTATGTTGTTGGCTTCAAAGAAACGGTCTTTCAGTGGCTGCTTGCCAGCAATAATATAGCTTGACTGGAGGTGGGCTGGCAGTGCCGTGATACTGTCATTTACTATCAACAAACCGTCGACTACTTTCAGCGAGTCGCCAGGAAGCCCCACACACCGCTTTACCCAATGCGACTTCAGGTCGGTGGGGTGCTGGTCTTCGTAAGGATAGTTGAAGACCACGGGCTCCATCCGTTTTACGTCCCTCAAGCCGGGCAGCCGGTACATAGGCAGCTGTATCCAGTTGACATAGGAAGGGATTTCGGTGCCCCAGAACTTTTGATGAGTGAGGGGAAACTGGATAGGCGTGGCCAGGGTACGTGTGCCGTAGTTCAGTTTGCTGACCACAATCACGTCGCCCACCAGCATGCTTCCTTCCATAGAGGGCGTAGGAATGATGAATTGTTCGAACATCAGCCAGCGGAACAGCGTGGCCACCACAACGGCAAACAGGATGGACTCTACCCAGTCTTTCAGGGCAGACTTCTTCTGTTTACCCGCTTTGGCAGGCATGGTATCAATCATGAGAGACCGGATTAATTATTGAGGAGTGTGCCGGTTATTTTGCTTCGCCGAAATATTGCGATGGGTCTACTCTTTTTCCGTTGTGTATTACCTCGTAGTGAAGGTGTGGGGCTGTGGACCTTCCCGAGCTGCCCGACAAAGCAATCAACTCGCCTTTCTTCACTTTGTCGCCCACTTTTACTTTGGCTTCAGAAAGCTGGGCATATAATGTCTGATAGCCTTCGTCATGCTTAAGCGTGACCATGATGCCATAGCCGTCGGGGTCGTTGACCACTTTTTCAACCACGCCGTCTGCCGTGGCTACAATGGAAGTGCCCGTGGGCGTTACTATGTCGACACCTAGGTGCATCTTGGTCTTTTTGTCAAAGGGATCCTTTCTTTGTCCAAAAGCCGAACTAACCCTGAAATCCTTGTCTGTAGGCTTTCTGTCGGGCCTGTCTTTGGCACCTACATTCACCACGATAAAAAGCAGACCTATGGCCATCATAGGCGTGATCCAGCCCAAAGGCTGCTTTTTCAACTGGTAGTAACGGCGGGTTCTCTTCACCTGCTTGCTGACCTTTTTCATTTCGTTTTTGCCAAACGTGCTCAGAGAGATATTGAGAGCAAGTTCAAATGAGTGCCCTTCCTCCATGTATGCTTCTATGGCGCAGCAGGTATGATCAAGCAACTCATTGCCAAGGATTGTGTTGCCACACTGAGCAGCGATTGCCTGCTCTACGGTTTTGATTTGTGCTTCTGTGAGTTCTCTCATGACTTAAGAGGTTTTAGGGTTCAATAAAAATTGCATCGTGCTGATAAAGCTGGCAAACTCCTCTAGTTTACTGGCAGTTTGTACGTTGCCTTTTGGCGTCAAAGAGTAGTACTTCCTGATACGTTTGCCAATGTTGACAGTTTCGGTCACGAGCAGTCCTTCGGCTTCCAGTTTGTGCAAAGAGGGATACAAGGCTCCTTCAGTGAGCTGTATTTTACCCTCAGTTTGCTCTTTCACTTTTTGAGTGATTTCGTAACCGTACATCCGGCCGTTCTCTGCCAGCAGCTTCAAAACGATGGTTTGAAGGGTTCCTTTTAATAGTTCTTTCGAATACATAAGGCAAATATATATAGAAGTCTTATGTATTGTCAAGTTAATACCTAAGAAAATTAGGTATTACTCAAAAAGTAACCGCTACAAAGAACTCAGGATAGGTTTTTCGGTTGCTTCCTGTGTTCACATCAGCTGTGTAGATAGAGTAGTTGACACCGATGATTGAGGTGATGTAAGGGTTGATGGGGATTTCAACGCCTGCGCCAGCCATGGCCCCAATATACTTGTTGTTGAGTGCCAGGGACTCGACATAGGCATCTTCTTCAACCTGGGTATACTGCCCGTTGATGAATGCATACCTATCAGTAAGGGAGTACGCTTTTGTAGAAAGCCCCATTTGAAAGGCAGGGCCTGCCTGGATATAGGGGGAAATTTTGTAGTAGGGAAACCGGTACTTCAGCATCAGCGGGATATCGAGATCGGTGTGCTTGAGGTAGTGGGTGTTCTGAGAGGTGATACCAGTTTCGATATTACCAAACTCGTTGTAGGTAGTGAATGAATAATGCGCCACTGTCAACTGCGTGACTAAGAAAATTTGTGGTCTGTAAGAAAGAGGCAATTCGACGTAAGCACCAATAGAAGGTGCAATGTGTTCTTCAGGAACATTGGGAAAGAATTTGCTTTTGATCACATTCTGGTACATCCTCAGCCCTACGGCAGGGCCTATTCTGAACTTAGGGAATGGCTTGTGCACACAGTCGTTATACTGTGAAATGAAGTACTTAAGGTTGGCCGATTTGTATTTGGCCAGCCCAATCGTTTTCTCCGTCAGGTAGCAGTCTTCCAGTTGCGCTGCAAGCACGTCTTTAAAGTAATTTTCATCTCCATTGTCTTCAGCCAGGGCGATTATTTCTTCGCCTTTTTCCAGCAGATAGGACTTGCTTTTGCCCTGCTCCTGAAGCAGCAAAGCCACCTTTCCATTTTCAAGTTCTTCGAAAAACTGCTTTTTACCCTGATATTCTCTCGACACCCACTTTCTACCGTCGGGCAGGCCAAACTCAAGCGCTTCGTCCGGCTTAAAATCTTTCTTATTGCCGTTGTTAAACTCGAATGTGACTTTGTTGGGGTCAGGCTTTTCCAAGCCGTGAATGGCGCCGTAATAGAGGATGTCTTTTGTTTTCAGGTAAGCCTCCTTTTGAGCGGTGAGCATGTAAGGAAGTGCGAGCAGCAATAGCGCCAGGATAGGTTTCAGTGATTGTGACATGGTATATTAACAACTAAAAGCTGAATATACCTATGCCACATCACATCTAACAACCAAAAAAATCATCATCATTTCCGTTTAATGGGCTTCTATTAGCGGGAGATTAGTTTTTTGTAAGCCTTTCTCAGTCCTTCTTCTTTCGAAAAGGCCTCCTTTTCCCATTTTCGCTGCCGGTAGGGGATGCTTGCCGAATCAAATATCAGCTGCCCCTGCCAGCGAAACATGGTGTTGTTTATCCGCATCAAATCTCCCCGTGCATATTGCGCCACGTGTACCATTTCGTGAGCGAGCGCCCGGTTCAAGTCGTCAGTGGGCAGTGCAGCATTGAGCTTGATCATTACGTTTCTCATTGCCAACACCTCATTTTCGTCGTGCACCATCATGCCGCTGATATTGTCTGGCAAGTTGTGAGAAAGCATCACCATAACGATGAGAGGCTGCCCGGATGCAATGTTTAGCTCATCGGCATAAAACCTGGCTTGTTCGGTGATTTGTTCTGCGTTATCACCGAAGCCTGTTGAGTAGATGCTTAGCTGGCGGCCTGCTGCACTGCTACATATGAGTGCTGCGGCCAAAGATGAAAAAATCCAGTTCATGTTGTTCTGAGTTGACCATACTCCATATACGTGGCAGGGGATTATTTGCTTCAGCGGACCTTTAAAGAGAGGATTTCCACTGAAGAACGACCGGTTTTACCCTACAAACGAATGTCGTGAACGGTCAGCCGGTGAAGCACCTCGTCTTTGTAGGTGCGGCCAATGGGCAGCGCAGTATTGGGTAGCTCGATGTGTGAATTGCTGAAGGCTTTGGTGTGCCGGATGGACACCAGGTAGGAGCGGTGGATTCGCACGAAGTCCACCTCAGGCAAATCCTTTTCAACGGCAGTTATGGAGGTGTAAGACACAACAGAGGCCCCACTTGCCAGATGGAAAACCACGTGGTCACGGATGCTTTCCACAAAATGGATCTCGCCAGCGTCAATTCTGAAGGTTTTGTTTTCGGCTTTGACAAGCAGCGTTTTTTGTTGCGTTGAGCCGGCCATCAGGTCGAGCTCCTTCTTTCTGTCAAATGCTTTGTTCACTGCCTTGAGAAACTTTTCGAAGCTAATCGGCTTGATCAGGTAGTCTATGGCGTGGGTGTCATAACTCTGCACGGCCAGGTCCCGGGAAGCGGTGGTGAAAACAATCATTGGCGTCTTTCTCAGTGTTCTGGCAAACTCAAGTCCGGTAACTTCCGGCATTTTGATGTCGAGAAATACTACATCTACTGCCGTACTTCGCAGCCAGGTATTGGCCTCAGCCACGTGCCTGCACTTGGCCACAAGTTGTAGGTTGTCGAGTCGTTCCACGTAGTTGTGGATGACCTCAATGGCCAGCGGCTCGTCGTCTACTATCAGGCAGTTAAGCTTCAACGGGCACCTCCTTTCTTTGGTCTTCAAGCGGCAGCTGCACGGTCAGTGAAAAGCTCTCTGGGAGCTCTTTGAGCTTGAAATTGGCTCTTTTGCCATATATCAGCTCAATGCGGCGCATCACGTTTTGCAAGCCTACCCCATAGTGTGAGGTGGCTTTTCCTCTTTCGATAGGGTGAGATACTTTGGTGTTGTAAGTGCTAAAACACAAGTGCTTTCCTTTTATAGTTGCCTCTATGTTGATCGTAAAGAGGCCGTTTTTGTCAGGCTTTCCATGCTTAAAGCAGTTTTCTACCAGGGGGATGAGCAACATTGGTGGAATATCATATCCCGCAACCTCTTCAGGCAGCACCATCTCCAGCTTTAACTCGGTACCAAACCTGAGCTTTTCCAACTCAACGTAGTCTTGCAGGTGCTCCACTTCCGATTGCAGGCTTACCTTCTTCTTGTCCGACTCGTAAATCACATACTCCATCAGCGAGGAGAGCTTCAGAATGGCATCGGCTGCTTTGTCCGACTTGTTCAATACCAGCGAATAGAGGTTGTTGAGGGTATTGAAAAAGAAGTGCGGGTTGATTTGCGTCTTCAGGAAGGTGAGCTCATTGCGAAGGCGCTGCTGCTCTACCTGTTGGAGCTTTTGCTGCTGCAGGTATTGGTCTTTCAGTATTTTGACGGCAGAGGTCACAAAAAGGATCATGGTGATGTGGCTGGCCGTTGAGCTGAACTTGCGGGGAGCGTAGAGCAAGTCGGGGTTGAAACGATAAATGCCCGAAGCTATCATTCCCCTGATCACCTCCGATTGCAGCACAGTAGCCACGAAAACAAGGCAGATCAAGCTGATACCATAGTAAAAGTACTTTCTGTGACTGAGCAGCCTGGGCATCAGAAAGTACATATGCACGTAAACAACGGCTACTTTTACGGGGAGCTCTACAAATTGTGTAATGGGGGAGTACTCATAGTACTCAATGTACATATACACCCGGTAGAAATAGTACGCCACCCAAAACAGGAGGTGGGCGTATACCCGGTTGTTAACATCAAATAAATTGGGGGCCAGTCGACGCATAATGTGCTATATGCGGTGTTTAACGGATTTTGCAGAAATGGTTGCGCCAGTGTAAGTTTTTCAGTGGAATTGTTGGAAAGGAACTGGCAGACTGATGGACGAAAAATAGGAGATTGCTTAAATTGGGGCACTGCTGCCTTATGAGATGTTGAACAAAAGCTTATGCAATGAAAAGAAATGAATTTACCGCAAACAGGTTACGGGAAGTGTTGCTGGACGGACGCTGGGTGGCGAACACCAACTACAAGGAGCAGTTAGAAAGTGTGCCCTGGCAGCAAGCTGTACAAAAAGTAGGCGACCTCAACACCATTGCGTTGCTCACTTATCATGTCAACTACTATTTGGGTGGGATTTTGAACGTGTTTAACGGTGGCGGCCTCGAAATTAGGGACAAGTACAGCTTTGACCTGCCACCCATCAAGTCGGAAGGTGATTGGAAGAGCCTGGTCGGCGACTTTCTGGCGAACGCCGGGAAATTTGTGGAACATGTTGCCAATTTACCGGAGGAGAAATTGGACGAAGCATTTGTAGACGAAAAGTATGGCACCTACTGGCGCAATATGGAAGGGGTGATCGAGCACTGCTACTACCACTTGGGGCAGATTGCTTTGATTAAGAAATTAATCGGAGAAAATAGGGAGTAAAGTTTTTGCTGAAGCTTGCTACCACAGATCTCCCATATTACGGCCTTTTCTGATCACTCCACCGGCTTGTTAAAAATTGAAGGCCACCAATATTGACAGCCTTCATATTTTTGACCAGAAGAACCCGTACTAAGCTCTTCTTCCCAGCTTTTACTTCCTGTACTCACCTTGTCGCTCCACCATCCAGCCCGGATACTGGGATGTTAGCGGACTGATTTCCTCTATTTTGGCCAGGTCGTCGGCTGTGAGCACTATCTCTGTAGAGTCGATATTGGCCTTTAGCTGATCAGGGGTTTTGGCACCAATAATAGTGCTGGTGACGCCGGGTTGATGCCGCACCCATGCCAGGGCAATTTGCGCCGTGGTCACACTGTGTGCTTTTGCTATGCCGCCCATTACCTCTACCAAATCGTAAGCTTTTTCTTTGTCCAGCGGAGGAAAATCAAAATTTGCCCGTCTTCCGTTGGCGTCACTGCTGCCCGCTCTGGTGTATTTGCCGGAGAGGAAGCCGCCCGCCAGTGGACTCCATGGAAAGATTGCCAGCTTGTGGTAAGCTGCCATGGGCACCAGTTCGTGCTCAATGTCTCTGGTGGCGGCCGAATAATGATATTGCAAGCCTATGAATTTGTGCCAGCCGTTATAGTGAGCCACCGCTTGTGCCTTGGCGACCATCCATGCCGGCCAGTTACAAATAGCGATGTAGCGCACCTTGCCACTGTCTACCACGTCGTTGAGAGACCTAACTATCTCTTCAATGGATGTTCTTGGGTCAACGCCGTGCACATACAGTAAGTCGATGTGATCTACCTGTAGCCTTTGCAGGCTGGCCTCCACCGAATTGAATATATGGTAGCGGGACAGTCCCACATTGTTAGCCTGTGAGCCCATAGGCCCCAGCACCTTGGTAGCCAGCACTACCTCATCTCTTTTAGCGCCCACGTCCCTCAGGCCCTGACCCAGCAGTTGCTCCGACTGCCCAAAGGAGTAGACATTGGCAGTGTCGATAAAATTGATGCCAGACTCAATGACAGCGCCCAGCATGTCGTTCACTTCTTTTTGCTGCAGCTGGCCTATCTTGCTCCACATGCCCGCATCCTGCCCACCAAAGGTCATGGTGCCAAAACAGAGCTCCGATACTTTCAGCCCCGTATCGCCGATAAAGTTGTATTTCATGTTAAAGGTTTTTGTGTTAAAAGTTAGTTTTCGCTGCTCTATTAGCTTCCGTGAGCACAATGTCGTTTTGTTAAGAGCATTCTACCCTTTTATTCCCTAAGCCGGGCACCCCTAAAGGGCCCTACTAATTATGATTCGTCTCCCTTTAGGGCTGGGGTAAAAAATTGAATTGAGCAACTGAACCTCTTAACAAAACAACATTGTGCACATACTGTATAAAGCAGCCTCACAAAGGTGCGCAACGCCGGTGGACTAGCTATAGCCCGCTTCAATCAAAAAGTATCAAAAATCAAACAATCGCTATTGCGTGCGGTAGAGTCGGGGAGTAACGTTTTCAGTTTTCTTAAAGAACGAGATGAAATGCGATGGCTCTTCAAAGCCAAGGCAATAGCCAATTTCGGAAATTTGCCAGTTGGTGTGCCTGAGCAAAATTCTGGCCTCCTGCATAATGCGGCTGGAGATCAGCTGCGAAGTGGTTTGCCCCATGGTTGCTTTCAGTGCCCGGTTCAGGTGATTGATGTGCACCGAGAGGTTATTGGCAAAATCGTTTGGCGACCTTAGCTTCATTCGCTGGATGGGAGACTCAATCGGAAACTGGCGTTCAAGCAATTCGGAGAAAAGGGAGGAGATTCTGTCGTTGGCAGTAGAGTGTGAGTAGAGCGAGGCCTCGGCTGGCTTGAGTTTGATCGCTTTGTGTATCAGCTGGATCACCAGTGTTTTGATGAGATCGTACTTATAGGCATAATCAGAGTTGATCTCCTCTATCATTTGAAGGTAAAACCTGTTGATCTCTTCAATGTCGCCCGGGTCTACTTCGTAAATGGGTGTGCTGCCGGGTTGGAAAATGGGGTAGTCTCGGATAGTCCCGAAGTTGGTAAAAAACTCTTCTGTAAATACACAAAAGTGCCCCGACTGATTCTCACTCAGGCGCTCCCAGTTGTAGGGGATCATGGGGTTGGCAAATGCCAGTGCTGCGTTTTTCACCTCCACCGTTTTGTCGGCATAGAAGTACCTGATGCTGCCGATCAGGAAGCTGATTTTGTAATACTCCCGCCGGCTGTAGGGCACCGGCTTGGGCTCGGGACCAATAAAGTCCTGATAGTTGAACACATTGAACTGTCCAACACCGCCCTGGATAGCTTCAGGCTGGCGGCGGAGTTTTTTCTCGTAGAGTTCATCAAGAGTGAGCGGCTTAATCATCGACCAAAGTTATAAAATTCAAATAAGACTGGGTGGTGTTGCTACGTTTTTAAGCTTCCGTCTTGGTTCGTGTCCCACGAACTAACAACACACTCATCTTTACATTTTCCCCGGTAACGCCCAACATAAGAAGTCGCTCGGTAAAGACACGAGCCACGGCAAGTTTGGCCTTCCCTCTACAATACTCAACTTATCACCTCCAAATCGTTTATTCTTTCGAAGTGCTTGACATTCAATGTTGCTATCGGTAACGCATGAGCAACTGCCGTTGCGCCAATTAATAAGTCTGCTATATCTATCATTTTATTTTTTCGTAGCAGTTCCCGATAAATGGAGACAGCTGCGTCGGCACAAGCTTGATCGAAGGGAAGCACGGTAAGTTCTTGGGTTAAAGAGAGCCAGAAATCTGAGTGGGTCTTTCTATTGCCAATGCCTATTTCGTAGTAAGAAATCGCAGAGATACAAAGGCTCTCTGTCGATTTAGAAACCGAGTAGAACATTGTTTCTTGCTTGTTCTTTTTCCTGAAAAGCTCAATTATTACCGAGGAGTCAAGGAGAATCATGCCAGACGTGACTTGTTGATGCCGTCCCTCGCTGCCTGATAAATGCTTAGGTCGTCGTCTGTCCAGGTGGGGGCGTCAAGCAAAATGGCTTGTAGAGAGCTTGTGGTTTTTTTTGACGTCATCTCTGATTGGAGCGCAGTAGCTAGGCTTTCAATCTCCTTTTCAGGGAGCTGGCGAATAAGCTTAAGCACTTGCTGATAGTTCGGCGTTGTTTTCGTTTTCATGGCGTCATGAGGTAAACAAATATACAAACTGTAAAGTTTTATTCCCTATAAAACCAGCTCTGCCGCCCTGGGACTGTCCCACGAACCAACAACACGCTCATCTTTACATATTCCTCAGTAACGCCCCAACATAAGAAGTCGCTCGTGAAGACAAGAGCCACGGCAACAGTGTTGCTACGTTTCTAAGCCCCTTTTCTACCTCCAAACCTCAAAAAGCCAAAACACAAACCACAGGAGATTCCGTATATTCGGTTGCTGCGTCATTTTGATAAAACCAGAGAGCGACAAATGAACCCATACATCAAACGGATCAAAGACTTATCCTACAAGCTCGATCTTGAGATTCACGCCGAATTAGAAAAGGTATTTGTCGATAAAAAATTCTCAAAGGGTGCTCACCTGCTGCGACCCGGGCAGGTATGCACCGCTCACCTGCTGATCAAGGAGGGCATAGCAAGGAAGTTTTATCTCCACAACCACAAGGAGATCACGACCGAGATCTACTTTCACGACGATGTGGCCGTGTCGCTCGACAGCTACATCATGCAGAAGCCGGGCGATGTGTATGTGGAGGCACTGACTGAGCTGGAGGTGACGATTATTGACTACGGCCGCTTTGGCAAAGTGAAAAATACCTACCCCGAGGTGATGATGCTCGACAAAATGTTTATCGAGTATTATGCCGTTTGGTTTGAACAACGGCTCAGGGAGTTTCAAACCCTCGACGCCTCCCAACGCTACCTCAAGCTGCTTGAAAAGGAACCTCACATCGTACAATTCCTACCTGTCACCATTATTGCCTCTTACCTGAACGTGTCGCTGGAAACCCTGTCCCGCATCAGGGCGAAGGTTTCCTCTGAGTGATTATTTGACTTAAGTCAAATTCCTGCGCTGTCGAATCCCGTTATTTTGAGAAGGCCCCGGAGCAGGTGGCCTTCAAAACAAAACCAAACGGAGATGAAAGCAGTAGTATTCAAAAAGTACGGAAACCCCAGTGTGCTACAAATGGCAGAGCTTGAAAAGCCCGTGCCTAAACCCGGCGAAGTGCTCGTGAAAATTCACGCCACTTCGGTGACCGCCGAAGACCCCAAGATGAGAAGCTTCGATCACCCGCCCCTGCTGAAGCTGCCGGTGGGCCTGATGTTTGGATTCAGAAAGCCAAAGCAACCGGTGCTTGGCATCGAATTTTCGGGGGTAGTGGAGGCCATTGGCAGCAAGGTGAAAAGCTACCAGATAAACGAACAGGTATTTGGCTACACCGGCCTCAGCTTTGGTGCCTATGCCGAATACAAATGCCTGCCGGAAAATGCTTTGATGCACCTGAAACCACAAAACTTGTCTTTTACAGAAGCGGCTACCCTGGTGAATGGTCCATTGTCGGCGCTGGCCTATTTGAAGAAGAAGGGCAAAATAGAAAAAGGGCACCAGGTGCTCATTTACGGTGCGTCGGGCTCAGTGGGCACTGCTGCTGTTCAACTGGCGAAGTACTTTGGGGCCTATGTAACAGGGGTGTGCAGTACCAAAAACCTTGAGTTGGTAAAGTCGATTGGCGCAAATGAAGTGATTGACTACACCAGAGAAAACTTTGCTGACACCGAAAAGCGCTATGATATCGTGTTTGACACCGTAGGCAAAACGTCCATGAAGGAGTGCATGAGCTTGCTGACCTCAAACGGCAAATACCTACTGACCGAGTTTGGCCTGCGGCACATGCTGGCGGCCATGTATACCTCCCTTTTCAGGCGCAAAAAGGTAGTGATAGCGTCGTCGAACTTCTATTGGAAAAAGAAGGACCTGGCCTTCTTAAAACAGCTGGCTGAGCAAAGGCATTACAAGCCTGTGGTCGACAGGTGTTTTGCGTTGGCTGACATCGCTGAGGCGCATACCTATGTGGCGTCGGGCCGCAAAGTGGGCAATGTGGCGGTGGTGGTGTGTGGCGATGAGCATGAGGGCAGAGTGGGAAGCTTGATGAAAGCAGTGGCGCACATCTAACCTTTCACCTTGGGCTGTCCCCCGACAGCCCATCAAAGCCCAAAGAACGGGTAGACGCTTTCTTGCAATTGATCAGAGCGCTAGCGTGGCCAGGACAGAAGCAATGGAAACTGACCTGAATTATTTGGTCTGTCGGGGGACAGACCAGGGGAGTGGAAGCCGGCTTGAGTAAGGTTGGTCTGTCGGGGGTCAGGCCAGAAGAGTGGAAAAATCTGTCAAAGATGCTGCGTTAACTTACCAACATCCAAATTTTCCTATGTTATACCCGAAAATCCGTAACCAACATCCGAAATTTCCTATGTGATATCCAAAAATTGGTAACTGACATCCGAATTTTCCTATCTCACATCTGAAATTTGGTAACCAACATCTGAAATTTCCTATGTAACATTCGAAAATTCCTATGTCACATCCAAAAATTGGTAACCAACACCCGAAAATTCCTATATCATATCCAAAATTTCCTAATCAACATCCGAAATTCCGTATATCGGTTATAAAATTTCTGAACCAGAACGAAAAAAGAGTGAGTCAGAAATCAACGCCACTGAACTAGTTACTCATGCCAGTGAACCACCTCGACGAAATGGGTGCTGAGATATGGTAGAAGAGCAAGCAAAACGGCCTGCCAGACTACCATCGCCAGATGATATTGAACCAATTACCACAGCAAGTGAACAACTTCCAAAAAATAGGCAGTGAGATACCCCAAAGAGTGAACTGGAAAGCAAGGGAATGGAGGTAAATAGCCATTGATTAGAGTCGGAAAGGAAAAGAAGGGAAGCAGATAGCAATGAGTATGAGTCAGAAAAGAAAAAGAGGGAAGCAGAAAGGGTAATTTCGGAGAGAGAACGATATCCTGGCCTGCGATGGTCGTCATTCCGGAAATTTTCTTCAGATGTTTACTCCCACTCCATGGGCTGTCCCCCGACAGCCCATACTCTCGCTCTCACTCCATGGGCTGTCCCCCGACAGCCCATCCTCAATGAGAAAAGCATCACCTTCATTGCATCACTAAACCGGGGGCTGGCATGAGGAGGAATGGGCCGTGGAAATGGATTTGAATTAACAGGCCTGTCAGGGGCCAGACCAGGGGATAGGTTAGAATAGATCAGCTGCCCACCACCCCTAAAAACAAGAAAAGGGCAGCTGGTGAGCTGCCCTTTATCGATCTGCTGGGTGGGTGCGGCTTTTCACGCCGCCTTGGCCTTCTTGCCCTGGCCGGCAAAGCGCTTGCCGAGGTCTTCCGAAATCACCTTGGCACCAGAGGCATTGTTTTTGGCGGCCACCTTCACCGACTCATAGTAGTTGCGGGCAGCCCGGTAAGCCTCCGCACCACTCATCAGATGGGTGTCGTTTAGGTTGGCGGTGAGCTGGTTCAGCGGCCTCACCAGTGTGGTTAAATCCTTCACTGCCGTGTAGTCGATCTCAAAATCTTCCAGCTTGTTGTATCCCGGCAAAAACTCGGGGTTACTCTTTGCATAATCGAGGCTTTTGGCCACAAATGGTTCACTCGAATCGCCCATGGCCAGCACCTCTTTGCGCTGCTGGGCCGTAAGGCTGATGAGGTAGGGCCCAATCAGCTCGGTGAGCTCTTTTACTTTGGCCTGCATCTTCTTTAGCTCGGCCGGCGGAATTTGCACCGCCACTACGTTTTCCATGCTCATAGTAAGTATATTTTAAGTGGATGGATGATTAATTACAATTAATAATAAGTAATTGTTAATTAAATCAAAATATTTTATAGCTTTTTTGTATCTATATATTTTGACATATAAATATAATAAGCCACTGAATTTGGTTTTATATCAGTGTATGCATGGTAATGTTAATGGACAAATCCGGTCGAAATTGATAATTAGAATCTGTCAGTAGGTATCGGACCAAGAGGGATTTCCTCAAATCGGTGATTATTGGTAGATTGGTTGATGCTCTGGGATGGGGAGGGGTGGAGGAGAGATAATGATATAGTGTGTGTAGCTTGGTACACACACAGAATTGGTGGCAAGCGTACCAAAAGAGTGATCACCCCAACACTAAAGTATATGACAAATAAACTGCTTTACTTTCCATACATCGACATTCCAAAAAGTAATTGGACAGTTAATAGTATTTTGTATTGGGACAAAGTTGGAATCATCGTACCTCCAAGCTACATCGAGAAACCAAAACAGTATCGGGATTTCACAATTGACTTATTGAAGACTGATTTAATAGAACAAATTTTCCCTGGTGAATATATTTGGAGAGTACAGAAATTTGACCAGGGATTTATTAACCTTGTCGACCAACCTAAGTTTAATCTAAAATCTCGACAACGTGACTTTGCAGATGGTATTCGCTCAAGGATACATGTGCAGAAATTTGGAGAAGAACTCCTCCATCATTTGGTAGAACTAAAGATTGCTAAGAGAAAGGATTGGCCATGGTTTCATGTTGAGACAAGGACAGCAAATTTGATAATGCTTTACCTAGCTACCGTTGTAAGTAAAGTTGGAGAGTTTACTCCTGCAACTGATGACTTAGGAAACCTCGACACAAGTGTTTCTCAAAAGGGCTTTTCAATGAAATTGAATAAGACGAGACAAAAGCTCTTTAACAATTTAATGCCTTATCCAATTGAACCTAATTTAACAAAATTGAGAAAGTTTAAGGATAAGCATTATGAAGAGCTTAGGTCATTTAGAATTCTGATTGAGCAGACATCTTATGAGCTCACGAAATTTAGCAAAGCGGAACGCAAGGAAAGCTTAAATCTGAAAGTAGCTGAAATCAATGACAAGAGAGACAAAATTCTTAGTGAGTTAAATCAAGGAAAATTTGGACAAATAACTTTTGGTACAATTTGCGGAGTAGCAGGTGCAATAGTGAGCTTTGGACAAGACAATAAACCGCTTGCATTATTTTCATTAGCTAACGCTCTTTATTCCGCATTTCAAGGATATGATAAGCAAGCAACGTTGACGAAAGACTATTCCTACCTTGCCCTTGTTGACAAAAACTTTAAATTGGAATAGTTTGCGGTAAGGTACCCCACGCTGTTGCGAGTCTTTGACTCGTACCAATAGCAGTCAAGTGCCGACAATAGTATTTTCGAATACATCTTTGGCACGTGGTTGCCCGCCTCAGCCTATGACCTGGACGACAGGCCACACTTTGAAGTGTTAGGAGACAACTACAAAAACAACGACCCGACGTCGGAAGAGGAAATCTGGATTCCGATACGGCCCAGGATGAAGTAGAGATCAAATAAAACGATCAACCCCCGCCGGCTTAATAAGTTTCGTAGAATCTTGCTTTAATCGGCTTTAATATCAGAAAAGTAGACCTTTACCACGACGAGTTTTACGGGTTCAGGTAGTGAGTTCTATAATTTTCATCGAGAAAGTTATCGATATGCAAGCCCATCCTTCATAAAAAAAGAGTAAATTTAGAGAAACACTACCCGTATGTCCAGTTACGGCATTCAATCTAAACTTAGACATTCTGGTATAGAAATTCTTGGAGATCTAGCCTGGGGTTCTCATTTCTGTAATTTTTTTGAATCGAAAGAAGACCTGCTGCAAATACTTGTTCCGTATTTCAAAGCTGGGTTATTAAATAATGAATTTTGTCTCTGGATAACTTCCGACCCTATAACTGTAGAAATCGCTTACGAAGCATTGCGAAATGAAATTCCCAATTTTGAACAATATGAAAAAAAGGAGCAAATCATTATACTTCCGCATGTCGATTGGTACTTGAAAGATAAAAAATTTATGCCCGACATTGTTATCAATGGCTGGTATCAAAAGCTAAAGGAATCATTGAAGAAAGGGTATGATGGAATGCGTGTGAGCGGTAATGAAGCCTGGTTGGAGCGGGACATTTGGAAGAATTTCATAGACTATGAGCGAAACCTGAATAACAGCCTCAAAGATCAACGTATGATTGTTCTTTGTACATACCCGATTGACAAATGTGACGCCCAGGCAGTATTTGACGTATCGCAAGTTCATGAGATGGCCCTTATCAAAAGGAGAGGCAATTGGGAATTTGTCGAAGTCCCGGCAATTAAACTAACTAAATCACAGCTGGCCAGGCATAAAAAGGAACTGGAAGGTGAAGTAGCCAAACGTACAAAGGAGCTTATCACAATCAATAAACGGTTAAAGAAGGAAATTGACCGGCACAAACTCACACAGGATGCGCTACTAAAAACTGAAGCCAAACTTCTTACCGTATTTGATACTACCGATACAGCGTACCTGTTACTCGAATCCGACTTGACAATAGCACTTTTTAACCAACGGGCTGCCGACGTTGTTCGAAAGATATTTCATTGGAAGCTGAAAACAGGAGATAATATTCATGATTTTCTTACGGCAGAGAGGCAAGTCCTTTTTATGGACAGAGTGCGGAAAGCTGTCAAAGGAGAACAAATCACCTATGAAACCAATTATGTCTTGAAAAATGAATCATTATGGTATCATGTAAGGCTCTTTCCCATACCCAAAGGCGATAAAGGTATATTTGGTCTCGTGCTTGCATTAACCGATATCACGGAGAGAAAGAATTTTGAAATAAGCAGAAGTAATTATGTGAGACAAATTGAAATACAAAATGAAAAACTCAAAAATATTGCATGGACTCAGTCACATATAGTACGGGCTCCTCTTGCAAGAATGTTGGGGATTATGAATGTTATTGAGGATAATAATAGTCTAGATGATATTTTAATGTGGCTAAAGCTTTTAAGGGACTCCGCAGATGAATTGGATGGCATTGTAAAGAATATGGTTGATGAGGCACAACATTTAACATAAAGAATTGAACAAAACAGTACTTATCGTAGATGATGACCCGATTGTCAGGTTAGTTATCCAAAAAATGATTCATAACTTGGATAGTTCGGTTAATTGCCTTCAATGTGATAACGGAGAAGTTGGTTTGTCGGCATTAGAAACGCTACGAAATGCAACGGATGATATTGTTGTGCTTTTAGACATTAATATGCCCGTATTGAATGGATGGGGATTTTTGGACAGCTTACCAAAAATAAATCTTGATTCGTTTAACAGATTTCAACTATACATTGTCACTTCCTCCACAGATGAAAGCGATAAGTTTAAATCACAATCATATCCTGTAGTTAAGAAGCTTTATCACAAACCGCTTTCGAAACTGAATGTGATAGAAATTTTGAATTCAGATGAATTCAGTTGATCGTTACATGGTCAAACCATCGTCAATATGACTTTTAATATTTTAATAAATAGACAAATACCTGTGCATTGTTGCAGGGCATTGAAATAAAAATTGCAAATGGTTAACACGAACAGGAAACTTATTGAATATCTAATTCAGCAGCTTTTGGAGTTACAAAATGGCAAACTTTGGATGGGCGACAATTTTGAAAGGAAAATCAACTCCATATCGGAGCAACAGGCATTCACAAAGCCATCACTAACCTTGCATAGTGTTGCTGAATTAGTCGCTCATCTTGCCGCATGGAGCGATGATTTAATCCTGAAAATCAAGAATGGAACAGGTAAACTTCAAGATAGCGATGAACAAAATTGGCCTGACAATGAGAAACTCAAAAAACTGGGCTGGAATGAGATAAGAAGAAAATACCAGGATAGCCTCGGTCAAGTGATCGGCCCCCGCTAGTCTGAGCAGCTGTTGTCAGCTCGAAATTACTGCTGAGTGCTGGTGCGAGTCTGTGACTCGTACCTTTAATATAATCAGTACATTCGGTAGTTGCAGCATGTTTGAATAGTACTCGGTTCGAGCCACAGGCTCGAACTAGCAAGGGGATAGGACACTTTGAATAAATGAAATCACTGCCTGTAACGTACGTAAAAATTGACAACTACGAGGAATTTCCACTAGGGTATCTGATCAGTACAGTTACGCAGCTTAAGGGTGAAGGCACTTGGACTTTCAAAACATGGAATCCGACACCAGCGCTCGTCGATAAAAAGAGTGGAACCACAAGGTTTTATGTGGGACAAAACTATGATCCGAAATACTTTGACTTGATTCAAGATGGGTGGACACATGATCATTGCGAAATTTGCTCCAAAAGAATTATGGATAAAGAAGATTATGCAGAAACTCATGGATACGAGCTTGATGGCAATTGGATTTGCCAAGAGTGCTATGATATCTTTATGGCGCCGGACGACATTGAAAAAGAATTGCACAAGTATCCAAAAGTAGTGAGATGAAACGCAAAAAAAAGCAATGGACATGGCTGCCCTCAAATAGCTACCCGCTAGTCCGAGTAGTTCACTCATTTCAGGCAGTGCGGGTTGGTGTAAGTTTGCAACTCGTATCATAAACCAAACGGAGTCTTGCGCTTTGAATGCATCACACAGTCAGTGGTTGCAATATGGCATTTGCTGAAAATGGCTGTGAAGACACAGCCGGGAACATTGAATGGAAGTCAGCCCGAGCCAGAGGCTCGAACTAGCAAGAGAAGTGGAGGGGCATTAATACTCACTGTAACCGATGGAACACAAGTACAGGGCAGTTTTGTGGAAAAATTTTGCGGCATCTATTGATATGCTAACCAATGTAATTGAATTGTGCCCCGATGCGGTGTGGGAGAAGAAGGACAAATTCTTTTACATGGCCTATCACACAGTAATATTTCTTGATTATTATCTGACCTATCCGGTGAAGGCATTTGACCCAAAATTGCCATTTACCATTGTGCCTGACAGTGAGCTTCCGCCAGCAGCCGTAGATGACGTAATGCCGAACAGGCATTATAGTCGGGAGGAAATGGTGGCATATATCGATTTGGCGAGAAAGAAATGTGAAGCGTTTATTGGGCCTGATGCCAGTCAGGATTTGATGGTACAATGGATAAAAAGGTCAGAGATCGGACTGCATGGGCTGTGCCCTTCAGTGGTAGAGCACTACACGGTGCTTGAGATGCTGTTTTACAATTTCCGGCATGTGCAGCATCATGTGGCACAGTTGAATTACATCCTGAGAAGCGAAGCTGATTTGGCAGCTGACTGGATATCACAAGCCGAATGATTGGATGTAAATTGAGGGAAATTAGCTGCCAATGAATTACCAGACATTTCAGCCGCATCCGGATTTAGCCTCTCTTATCAGCTGCTATTGGACATTGGAAGTGCCTGCAGCAGCTGAGGCACAAAAGCAACGGATTGTACCCGACGGTTGTATTGAAATGGCTTTTATTCTTGGCGATGACATAAAGAGGTACACCACCGGCGGTGATTTTATCCTGCAGCCCCGTGCCATGGTGCTTGGCCAAACCATTGAGCCTTTCTATATAGAACCAACAGGGCATGTCGATACATTTGCTGTTCGCTTTTATCCGTATGGTTTTTCCAACTTCATCACCACGCCCATTAAGGCTCTGGCCAACAAAGAAACGCCGATAGCCTCATTGTTTGGAGAAACGACAGCGAAAGAGCTGGTACAAAAAATAGTGGAGGCCGCTGACAGCGCTGAGCGAATAGCCATCATAGAAAGCTTTCTCTTTGATAAGTTAAATAGCAAGGCCACTATTGACAGTATTGTTAAAACCACCATTGATGCGCTTTTGTCGACAAAGGGGAGTGCGGCGATCAACACCATTCTTAAGGAAGATCTGTCAAAAAGAAGACAGCTCGAAAGGAAGTTTTTGAAGCAGATCGGTATTAGCCCGAAGCAGTTGGGCAAAGTAATCAGGCTGCAAACCGCTTTGAAAATGCTACTCAGCGAAGAGGCGGAAAACCTGACCAGTATTGCTTATGAAAGTGAATACTATGACCAGGCACATTTTATCAAAGACTTCAAGGAGTTTACAGGAACCAACCCAAAGGAGTTTTTAGGGGACGAAAGCATGGCTCTTTCTTCGCTGTTCTACAAATAGACGGGAGGAGTGTCGCATTTTTACAATTTTAGCTCTTGCAGGCGACCCAACTTTGCTCTGTCAACTTAAACAGAGCAAAAATGAAAAGAACCCTACTGCACGTTACTACCGCAATGCTAGCCATCAGTTTAGCGGGTTGCAACAATCAACCTACATCTGATCCACAAACACAAAGGGTCGATTCAACCGTCAAACAAACCACAAATGATATGAAAAGCTTTGTCTCCATTTTTGAAATTCCAGCAACAGATCTTTCACGGGCTGTCGATTTTTATCAGGCAATTTTTAGTGTTGAAATTGAAAAAATGGACATGCCTGGCATGCAAATGGGTATATGGCCGTATGAAGGACAAATGGTTGTGGGAGTTATCGTTCAGGGCGAGGGGTTCCAGCCTTCGGCTGGTGGAGTAACCATCTACCTGAATGGTGGAGACGACCTTCAAATTGTTTTGGACAAGGTGGAGAAGCATGGAGGTAAAGTGATGGTTGGAAAAACACCGCATGCCGATGAAAACGGATACTTCGCCATGTTTCTTGATTCGGAAGGAAACAGGCTGGGCTTGCATTCTCCGAACTGATCGGGCAGAAACGAGCCACGGCTGGGCTGATGTTTTTTACCATTTGATAAATGCCCCAATATTGCGTTTGTGTAGCTTGCGACTATGAAAGAGCTGATAGCGTATATTTTGCAGTTTGGCACGCTTAACAAGCAACAAATAGACTTTGTTGAAAAAAAGGCGACTGCCATAGCACTTCACAAGGATGAGTACTTTTCGGAAGCAGGGAAAATCCCGAAGCAGGTCGGCTTTGTGGTGGAAGGGGTGATTCGTGGCTGCTATTACAACAACAAAGGAGAGGAAATCACACGCTGCTTTATCAGCGAAAACAGTTTGGCGGTTGACTATGTCAATTTTGAGGCTAATACAACCTCTTCTGAGTATTTACAGGCCAGCACCGACTGCCGGCTCATGGTGTTTTCAAAGCAAAATTGGGAGGAGCTTTCTCAAACCATTGTGGGCTGGGATAGCATTCAAAGCAAGATGGTGCAGAAGTGCCTTTATCAAAAATCCAGAAAAGGCCCGGTTATTTCGCAAGACGCCACCACACGGTACCTGGAGTTCATGGAAAACTACCCATCGCTGATCAACCGCATTCCATTGGTTCATATTGCGTCTTACCTGGGTGTTACACAGCAATCGCTGAGCAGAATAAGAAAAAGTATTCGCTGAGTCGCTTTTTACCAAATGGTAAACGGCTTCGTTTTTATACGATGCTCTTTTGCTTCGTCAATTTAAAACATCGTAAAAATGAAATCAGCATTAATTACAGGAGCCAACAAGGGCATAGGCTTTGAAACAGCGAAGCAATTATCACAAAATGGTTTTCACGTTTACCTGGGGAGCCGTGATTTGAAAAACGGACTTGAAGCGGTTGAAAAACTAAAAGCCGAAGGGCTCACCAATGTAGAAGCTGTGCAGCTAGATGTGACAGACGAAAGCTCTGTGAAAACTGCCCGTGAAGAAATAGGAAAAAGAACAAACGCACTGGATGTGCTTGTGAATAACGCAGGTATTAACGGGGGTATGCCCTATACAGCACTTGGGGCGAGTGCAGCCCAAATGATGGCGGCATTTGATACCAATGTGTTTGGTGTGGCAAGGGTTACGCAGGCTTTCATCGACCTGTTGCGCAAGTCGGCTGCGCCACGAATTGTCAATGTGAGTACCAGTGTGGGGTCACTTTCGTTGCAAAGTAATCCTACCTGGCCAGCGTATGACTATGCAAAATATGCGGTGTATGGTGCATCAAAGGCAGCCATGAATATGTACACTGTTCAGTTGGCTTACGAATTGCGTGACACGGCCTTCAAAGTAAATGCAGTTTGCCCTGGTTACACAAAAACCGATTTCACTAACCATGCGGGCGGCGAAGTGGAAGTGGCCGGGCAGCGCATTGTCAAATACGCACTGCTCGACCAAAACGGCCCGACAGGCAAATTCTTCAGCGAAGAAACCAATCCTGAAACCGGAGAGATTCCGTGGTAGCGGCAGCCGGGGGTTGTCGTTCCGGCCTTGGCTTCCAGGCCGGCTCGCTCGTTCCTTCGGTTAGGTCTGCACTTCGTTGCGGGAGGCAAGTATGACGTTGATCTGGAGAGGTGGGATGGATTTCGAGACCCTCTAAAAAACAATCGGCCAAAAGATAATATCCACCCGGCGGTTAAGCAGCTTGCCTTCCCATTTTTTGTTGTCGAAGTAGGGGTTTTCCTGGCCGAAGGCTTTGATGGAGATGTTTTCGAGGGGGATGTCCATGATGATGAGCTTTTGCAGGGCGGCCTGGCTGCGCATTTCCGAGAGCCATTTGTTGTAGAGCTGTCCGCCGATATTGTCGGTGTGGCTGTAGATGCTGATCTGGTAAAGCTCAATATTGGGGATGGTGTCGAGCAACTGAAAGAGTTCCTGGGTTTGCTCTTCGTCCACATAATAGCTGCCACCCCCAAAGAAGATGCTTTTCTGGATCAGGCCTGTGGGCGGCTTGGGCGCAGGCGTGTCCTGGGCTGAGGCAGCCAAACCAAGGAAAAGGAAGCCGATGAGCAGAAAGCAGCGCATGTTGATAAAGATACGAGGAAAAGTGTTTTGTTGGCTGGAGTTGATGTTAAGTTAAAAGGAGTTCAACAATCGATTCAAGAAAAATTTCGTAAGACAAGCCTATTTTTAGCAGCTAAGCTAGAAATAGTACGGAAGGCTGGTGCGAGTCTGTGACTCGTACCATTAGTCGACTCCTCTATATCAAATCAATTTCCAACAGACCCTTTCCTCCACTGTAGTCAATGGCACTGCTATACTTCCAATGCCATGGTTCTAACACAAAACCAGCCTCTACCGGATTATTGTGGATGTAGTCTACTTTCTGATCTATAACGTGGGAGCTCCAAAGTTCGATCGGCTTATTGTGTTGCTGCCAGAACTGCCTCGCTTTTACGTTGGCGTTTTTCCGCCCTGCTCTTTCCATCATCCAAAGTAGCCATTCCTTCTTGCTTTCTTGAGGATTGGTTTCAATGCTCTTTTGAATTTCCTTTGAAGTATGTGCCTTAAATTGCCCAAGCAGCTTACCAGGATTGTTATTTTTGTCACGGAAGATGAGGTGAACGTGGCTGGGCATAATGCACCAGCAATAAATCTCCATCCCTTTTTCTTTTCTGCAAAAATTCAAATTTTCAATTATTGTCTGGAAGTATTCATCCCGGGTGAAGACGTCAAGCCAATACACGGTAGCAAAGCTCACAAAGTACAGCCCTTCTTTGTTTAGAAACTTATATTTCCTACTCAATAGCTTTTTTAAAACAATATACTACCGAATACATATTGATATCAAGCAAAAAAGGGATGCGTATTGGGAATGAGTCTATCTGATACATTATAGAAGGTGGGGAAGTCCGAGCCACAGCTTCCCCAGCCGGGGCTCGAACTAGCGTTAAGTGCTATTTGCCGACTTCAGTTGTCTGGCAGTGATGAGATTCGTGTATCTGGTTCGCTTTTATTCACCACCCCTTCACCAGCCCGTCCACAAAACAAATTACCGGCAAAATTCGCTATATCCTCCGCTGTTCCAATTCTCCCTCCATTCTTTGGATATGAAGCCTGCAGGCTCTTATTTCAGGCACCAGATAAACAGCAATTATTCGTTAACTACTTGATAATCTTATGTATCTAAAAAGAGGATTCCTGGCCATGCTATCAGCCTTTTGCCTGATCATGGTCAACACTACATTTGCCCAGGTTACGACAACCGTCCCAACCCCGGAGTCACATTTCGGCTTCCAGGTGGGCGCCGACTACAAACTGTTCAATCACCAGCAGCAGATGGATTACTTCCAGAAGCTGGATGCAGCGTCGGACAGGGTGCTGATGAAGGAGATTGGTAAAACCACGCTCGGCAAACCGATGGTGGTGGTGTTTATTTCGAGTGAAGACAACATCAAAAACCTTGAGAAATACCGAAAGATAAGTGAAGACCTGGCCCGGGTGAGGGTAGATGAAGCCACTGCCCGCAAGTACAGCGAGGAAGGCAAGGCAGTCATCTGGATCGATGGAGGCCTGCATGCTACCGAGCGTGCCGGTGCCCAAATGACACCGGAGCTGGCTTACCGGGTGGCTACAGAAGAAACTTCGGAAATGAAGAAAATCCGTGAGGAGGTCATCTTCATTTTGATGCCCAGCATGAACCCCGACGGGCTGAACATCGTGGAGAGCTGGTACAAAAAGAACCTGGGCACGCCGTGGGAAACTACAAACCCGCCGTGGTTGTACCACCACTTTATTGGTCACGACAACAACCGTGACTGGTTCATGAACAATATGCCGGAGAGCTACCACGTGAACGAAGTGCTGTACAACGAGTGGTATCCGCAGATTGTATACAACCAGCACCAGACTTCACCAGGCTGGGCAAGGATTTTCCTTCCGCCTTTTGACAACCCTGTCAACCCCAATATTCACCCCGGCGCTACCACGGGCACCAATTTGGTAGGCACAGCCATGGCTAACCGCTTTGCGCTGGAAAGAAAGCCAGGCGTAATTTCCAACCACACCTTCAGTATGTGGTGGAACGGCGGCATGCGTACAGTGCCTTATTTCCACAATATGATTGGTATTCTTACTGAGACCGGCCATGCCACGCCAACACCCCGTTTCTACGATCCCGATTCTATTCCCAAGTATATCCGTGGCCTGGGTGGTTCCAAGCCTACCGACGGCACGCACATTTTCTACTCCGACCCATGGAAAGGTGGCGAGTCGCATTTCAGAGATGCCGTGGACTATATGATCACAGGCTCGCTGGCCGTGCTTGACCTTGCCGCCGACCGCAAAGAGCATTACCTGTACAATATTTACAGCATGGGGAAAGATGCCATCGAAGCGAAGCTGCTGGAGAATAGCTTTGCCTACGTGATCCCTGCTGAGCAATTTGACAAAGGGGAGGCCCGCAACCTGGTGAATATTTTGCGCCAGGGTGGTGTTGAAATGCACAAGGCCACGAAGTCGTTTATGGCGAATGGGAAGCAATATGCCGCAGGCTCCTACATTGCTTATTCAGCACAGGCGTTCCGTCCTTATTTAGTGGATTTGATGGAGAAGCAAAGCTATCCTGACCTTAGAATCAGCCCGGGAGGCCCTCCAATTCCTCCTTATGACCTGGCCGGCTGGACATTGCCTATGCAAATGGGCGTGACGGTCGATAAGGTAATGGAGAAGTTCACTGCCAGTACTGAGGAAATAAAGACAAGAGAGCCTGTTACAGCTGGTAAGGTATCGGGTAAATCTGGATTTGGCTACAGCCTCACCACCAATGAAAACGCAGCGATCAAAGCCGTTAACTTCCTGCTGGCCAGGGGCGAAAAAGTAAGCCGACTGGCTGCTAAGCAGGGTGACATGGCTGCTGGCACCTTTGTCATAGAAAAAGGAGGCTCCACCGAAGGCAATATTTCGGAAGCGACGAAAACGTATGGTGTAGACTTCGCTGGTCTTGCCGCCAAGCCTGCAGGCACGCTGAAAGCCATCAAGCTACCAAAGGTTGGGTTGTACAAAACCTGGCAGGCCAATATGGACGAAGGCTGGACTCGCTGGTTGCTACAGGACTACGGCTTCCCGCTGGATACGCTTCACGACAACGATGTGCGCACCAAAGACCTTTCACAGTACGACGCCATCATTATCCCTGATCAGCGTCCTGATGGCATCCTCAATGGCTACTCGTTTGGCTTTATGCCGCCGGAATACACAGGTGGAATGGGCATCGACGGGCTCGCAGCCATCAAAAACTACGTGGCCAACGGTGGCCAGCTGATCACCTTTGATGAAGCCAGCGACTTTGCGGTCGACCAGTTTGGCCTGTCTTTGCGAAGTACTACCAACGGGCTATCACCAAACACCTTCTTTATACCAGGTTCGCTCATCAGAACGAATGTGGATACCAATCACAGCCTGGCGTATGGCGTGCAGGGTGAAGTGGCAGCGTCATTTAACCAAAGCCGTGCTTACAGCAGGGTAGTGAAGGAGAACGAAGGAGAAGGAGGAAAAGAGCCATCGGTGAAACAGGCACCTGAGCCGCCACTTGAGATTGTGGCTACCTATGCCAAGGACAAGCTGCTGATGAGTGGCTGGGCCATGGGGCAAGACAAGTATATTGGTTCTAAAGCAGCGGTGATCAAAGCTGGGTATGGTAGTGGCAGCATTGTGCTGTTTGCTTTCCGTCCGCAGTTCAGAGGCCAGCCAAGGGCTACTTACAAGCTGATTTTCAATGCGATTTACGAAGGCACGATGGAGTAGGGTGATATTTTAGGTTAACATTATTAAACCGAAGCAAAAAACACCATCTGCCGGTTATTGCGAGGAGCCTTTGGTAGTTCTCATTGTGTGTTTGATTCCGCCTGGCGACGAAGCAATCTGTCTTTTAGGACTTCGCTTCTAAATGAGCAGATTGCCACGGCAGGACTCGGAATATCCACACAATAGAAGAATAATTGCTAGCCTCGCAATAACCGCCAAATTTGGGTTAGCGAGAAACCAATTTCGAAGCACTCCACATTCCCTGCCGGTAATTGCGAGTCATTGTTCCTTATATTGATTGTGTCAAGAATGGTAGAGTGATGTGGCAATCTGTCCATTAGAATACCGCTCTGGAATTGGCAGATTGCCACGTTCGCTTGAGAATGCTTGAACGGACAGGCTTTCATTTGCTCCCTCGCAATAACCGTCAAGTTTGGGTTGGAGTGAACATACCGAAGCGAATTCCGTCAGGTTGGCTCAGCCTTTTAACACTTCTTAACTCTTTTTAACCGGGCATTAACATTAGTCGGTTTTTTGGTGTCGTACCTTGGCAGCAACTAATCGAACTGCCCATGACTACTTTTTTACGCACAGCCTTCCGGGTTTTCAAGAAAGACAAAGCCTTCACCTTCATCAATATTCTGGGCCTTACTCTCGGCATCATGTCGGCCATCATCATCTTTCTGGTGGTGAAGCAGGAAATGAGCTACGAGAAGTTTCATGTAAACCTTGAAAGGATTTACCGGGTCAACAGCCAAACCAGCCAAAAGGGTGGCTTTTCTTTTTTAACAGCTACACCCGGGCCGCTGGGGGAGGCGCTCGAAGCCGAAGTGCCCGGTGTGGAAGAAAGCGCCTGCACCTACTATCGGCGGGCGGGCAACTTTGTGATAGAAGTCGGTGGGCAAAAGCGGGAGTTTACCGAAGCGGAAGGAGTGGCACTTTTGGGGGCTTCCTTTTTTAAGATGTTCAGCTTTGAGGTGCTCTCCGGGGACGTAAATGACCTCAACCTGCCCAACAAGGTGTTTCTTTCGGAGGCGATTGCTAAAAAGTTTTTCGCCATCAGCGATCCATCAGAAGCTGTAGGCCATACGCTGAGAATGGACAATGACTTCACGCTTTCGGTGGCAGGGATTCTGAAAGACTTTCCGGCGAATACGGATTTCCCCTTTACCATTGTGGTGTCACCCGAAACGCTCAAAGAGCAAATAGATTTCAACTCATGGAACAGGCTGGATAATTCCATGAACACGTATTTCATGCTGGCGGAGCAGGCAGATACCACTGGTTTTCAATCGCAGATCGACACGCTGATAGCTAAAAATGCAGGTTCTTTCTTCGCCAAGTTCTTTAATTTCGAGCTCCAGCCCTTGAGCCAGGTCCATTTCGATAACCATTTTAGCAACTACAACTCCAGGACGATTTCCAGCACTACCATCGCCGGCATGATGGTACTGGGGGCCTTTTTGCTGCTCACCGCCTGCATCAACTTTATCAACCTGGCCACGGCCAATGCTATGAAAAGGGGCAAGGAAGTAGGCATCAAGAAAGTGCTCGGCAGTTCTTCCGGTAACCTGATAGGGCAGTTTCTGGGAGAAACCACCTTGCTGGCACTTGTCTCTTTGCTGTTGTCGATTCCCCTGGCTTATCTGTTGAAGCCGTATGTGGAAGACCTTATCGGCTTTCCGTTTCACTTTAGTTTGTTCAGCGACCCCATGGCAATCGGCTTTCTCGTGTTTCTTCTCGTTGCGGTGGTGTTGATTTCCGGTTTGTACCCTTCTTTGGTCATGGCAAGGTTTCGTCCTTCGCAAGTGATCAGAAGCGGGTTGTCGGGGAAAACGGGAAAGGGAAGTGTACTGCGAAAAGTACTTGTGATGTTACAGTTTTTGATCTCGCAGGTGCTGATCATCGGCCTTTTCGTGATTTTTTCTCAGATGGACTATTTCATCAACAAGGACCTGGGTTTTGCCAAAGAAGGCGTTATCAATATTCAGTTTCCAAAAGGAAAGCAGGGCAAAGGCACAGCATTCAAAGGCGCTGTTAAAAACGTGAGTGGGGTAGAAATGGCCACGCTGCAAAACGGGAGCCCCAGCTCACGCAGCCGCTGGGTGAGCACTTATTCCTTCGAGGGTTCATCGGAGGATACACCGTATTCTGCAGAGCTGAAATTTGGCGATAAAGATTATATCGACATGTACCAGCTTACCTTCCTGGCAGGCAGGGGTTTTCTTAGAGATGATTCCGTTACCGAAATTGTCGCCAATAGAAAAATGATCGAAGAAATGGGATTTGCCAGCCCTGAAGAGGCATTGAACGCTAAAGTGCTGCTTGGTGAATCTGGTGTGCCGATTGTGGGCGTAGTAGAGAACTATCATACCAATGGACTGAGGGAGCCTATCAAAGCAGGCTACATCTCCGCTAACCCGGAGTCTTTTGTGGAGGTTGGGGTCAAGCTCAATATGTCGCAGGCGAAAGAGTCGTTGGCCAGCATAGAGAAGATTTGGAACGACATGTTTCCCAACGAGCCGTTCAAATATCAGTTTTTGGATGAAACAATCAGGAGTTTTTATGAGGCTGAACAACGGCTGGCAAAGGTGATAGGCGTTTTTACAGGCATAGCTATTTTTATTGGTTGTCTGGGGCTTTATGGCCTGGTATCGTTTGTTACCAACCAGCGCATGAAGGAGATCGGCATCAGGAAAGTGCTTGGAGCGGGCGTGTTTAACATCTTTTATATTATTTCGAGAGAGTTTGTAGCGCTGGTGGCTGTTGCGTTTATCGCAGCTGCACCCATTGCATTCCACTATACTTCGGAGTGGTTGGATGGGTTTGAGTACAGGGTGGAGGTGAAGTCGTTTGTATACGTAGCTGCAATTACACTGAGTCTGGTGATAGCCCTATTCTCGGTCACGTTCAAAGCGTTGGCTGCGGCGAAAATTAATCCTGTAGATACGCTGAGGACGGAGTAGATATTCCCTGCCGGTTATTGCGAGTCACGGGCGAGAATATAAATTGTGTTAAGAATGGTTGAGTGACGAAGCAATCTTTCTGGTTAGACATCGCTACGGAATCAGCAGATTGCTTCTGTCGCTTAAAAAACCGCCAAATAGAGAGCCCAGAGATGGCTCCCTCAATGATGTCCGAGTCAGGGCATTCATATGCTCCGTTCGGCCAGTGAGCGGGCAGGCGCAATAACCGGAAATTGGGGTTAGTGAGAAACAAAATACAGACTACGCCACCCATTGCGGTCAAATACCATCTTCCCTTCAATTTGATTTTTTTGCCTATCTTTAAATAAATCATTTCCTGGTTGTATGGATTACGTATTAAGAAAGCAGATAAGCCTGCTGATTGAACTCGCCCTATCTGACAATAAATTCGACCTTAGCGAAAAAGCTTACCTGATGAAGTTTGCATCAAGCCGTGGGGCCAAGAATTCTGAAATTGCCCGGATGATCAACAATCCAACACCTACTGGCTCACTGGAAATGCTGAATTGGATGCAGAAAATCGAACTGATGGTGAGCTGCGGCAAGGTGGTAGTAGCCGATGGTGTCATTGAGCCTGAAGAGCAAACTTTTATGTACGAGGTGGCCAAAAAGATGGGTTTCAAAAAGGGCGTGGTCGATTACCTGCTGAAAAATGTGGATAGCATGCCAGAGAAGGAGCTCAAAGAGGGCTTCCTTGAATTTGCCGGACAGCCAGGCTAAGCAAGCTGTTGCTGAACCCAGTTGGCAACGAGACCAAGCACCTTTTCCCGGTCTACATCATAGTGTGTTTCGTGTTTAGAGGTTTTCCACTCCTGAAATGTGACGTAGCCTGGCGCCTTTGAAGCAAACTCCTTCGTAGCATCCATACTGGTTATTTTGTCCTGCCCGCCGTGAAAGGCCAGCACGGGGATGTTGAGCTCGCCAGCCTTTCCAATGGCCTTTTCTCCTGCTTCTATTAAGCTCAATGAAAGCTGAGATGTAATCCGGCTATGTACGAGGGGATCGTTTTTGTATTTCTCTACTTCTGCTGCTATCGACGAAATTCCGTTAGGGTCCAGTCCACTGGACGCACTGAAGGATGGCCAGATATTGCGCATGATTTTTGCCAACTTCATCAGCAGCGGTGAAGGAGACATGGCCAGTCTTAGAAAAGGGGAGGAAAGAATAGCCCCCTGCAGTTCAAGTGTTTTTTTTGACGTGAGAAAGTTCACTACCATGTTGCCTCCCATGCTATGTCCGTAGAGAAACATTGGTGTTTCTATGAACTCCACTCTGGCGGACTTCATCAAGTCTTCCACATCCTCCAGCAGCAGGTCGTAGGACGGAGTATGCCCTTTTTTTCCTTCGGAATGACCATGCCCACGAAGATCCATACCGAACACAGCTATGCCTTGCCGTGTAAAAAACTCTGCAACATGCTGGTACCTGCCTATGTGTTCCCCATGCCCGTGCACAAGGCAGATCAAAGCTGATGGCTCCATGTCGGGCAACCAGGAGCGACCCTTTAGGTTGAGTCCGTCCCTGGAGATTATGTCGTAAGATTCCTCGGTCATGCAGCCACTTCTGTATTTAGCTATTTATAACTGCCGTGAAGATACGTCTGACTATCTTTTTTTTATTACTTTGATGCAAAAGTTTACCCTAATACACCCGAATGATGCAAGGAAAGTATATCGTAGCCCTCGACCAGGGCACCACAAGTTCACGTGCGATCATCTTCAATGCTGATGGGAGCATTCTCGGCAGCGCTCAGAAAGAATTCAGACAAATATTTCCCAAGCCAGGCTGGGTCGAGCACGACCCCGACGAGATTTGGGCTACACAATGGGAGGTGTTCAAAAAGGCACTGGCCGACCACAAGGTAGCACCGTCGCAGATTGCCGCCATTGGCATCACCAACCAAAGGGAAACCACTGTGGTATGGGATAGAAAGACCGGACAGCCCATTTTTAACGCCATTGTGTGGCAGGATCGCCGCACAGCCGAGATCTGCGAAAGGCTGAAAGCCGATGGCCACGAACAATACATCAGGGAGAACACCGGACTGGTGGTTGATGCCTATTTCTCAGGTACAAAAGTGCAGTGGATACTCGACAATGTGGAAGGAGCCAGGAAGCGGGCGGAGAAGGGAGAACTTGCCTTTGGTACCATCGACTCGTGGCTAGTGTGGAAGCTCACTAATGGAAAGAAGCACGTTACTGATTATACCAACGCCTCCAGAACACTGCTTTATAATATCAAGAAACTGGAATGGGATAGCACACTGCTGAAAGCCCTTAAAGTACCTGAGTCGCTGCTGCCTGAGGTGAAGCCGTCGTCGCACCACTTCGGTGACCTCGAAATGGACGGAGTGAAAATACCCATTGCCGGCATAGCGGGCGATCAGCAGGCGGCCTTGTTCGGGCAGGCTTGCTTTGAGCCGGGCATGGCTAAAAACACCTACGGCACGGGTTGCTTCATGCTGATGAATACAGGCACTAAAATGCAGCTGTCTCACTCAGGACTGGTGAGCACAATAGCCTGGGGGCTTGATGGTAAAGTGACGTACGCTCTTGAGGGTAGTATTTTCATTGCGGGTGCAGCCGTACAGTGGCTGCGGGATGGGTTGAAGCTGATAGATGAAGCACCTGACTCGGAGTACTTTGCTGTGAAGGCTGGCGACTCGGAGGGTGTGTATGTAGTGCCAGCATTTGCCGGGTTGGGGGCTCCCTACTGGGATATGTATGCCAGAGGTGCCATTTTCGGATTGACCCGTGACACGGGCAAGAGCCACTTGGTAAAAGCCACGCTGGAATCGATGGCCTACCAAACCAAAGATGTGCTGGAGGCGATGCAAAAAGATGCCGGCTTATCCCTGAAAACCCTTAAGGTGGACGGTGGAGCTACGGCCAATAATTTTCTCATGCAGTTTCAGGCAGATATTTTAGGGGCCAACGTGGAGCGCCCAAGTATTATTGAGTCAACCGCCATGGGTGCTGCTTTTCTGGCAGGTATTGAAGTAGGATTGTGGAGTCAAATGGAAATTGTGAAAAACAGAGAGATCAATAGAGTGTTTACTCCAGAGATGGAGGAGGGTGATAGAAAACGCCTGTACAACGGGTGGAAAAGCGCCGTGAAACGCAGCATGGGCTGGTTGAAAGATGTGGAATAAACTCATTTATTCCTTTCCTGTACAATTATTGGTTATGCACGTCAGGCGTAACCTGTTCATGCTATTCTTTTGGGTGAGCCTGGTAGCAGTGTTTACAGGTAACTTCGGAAGAATTCTGGGCATCCCTTACCTTTTTCTTGACCCGGAGTACCTGAACAGGGTAGACTTTTGGAGCTTCTTTATCGTAGGTTTTTGCATGGGCGGGTTTACAGCCGCTTTCAATATCTCCTGCTATATTCTCTACGGCCATGAGTATTCTTTTCTTGGTGTGCTGGAAAGGCCTTTTACCAAGTTCTCCATCAACAACAGCCTGTTGCCTATTATCGTGAACGTGGCTTACCTCGTTTTCATTTTTCGTTTTCAGCTGGAAAATGAATTCAGAGGGCCTGGCGATCTTTTCTGGAAAATCCTTGGCTATCTGGCCGGGTTTCTGGGTATGCTGGCTTTTTTATATACCTACTTCAGGCTGACAAACAAAGACATTTTTAAGTACCTGACGGGTAGTGTGGATAAACGCCTGAAAAAGGTGAAAGTCAACCGCAAACGGGCACTGGACAAGTTGAAGGAAGTAAGAGAGAGTAAAAACAGGGTGGATTTCTACTGGGACGAAAAATTCAGGCTAAGACCGACTGCCTACATCAACGATTTCTATGACAAAGAAGCCATCTTAAAAGTGTTTGATCAAAACCACTTCAATTTGGTGCTGATTGAGCTTTTAATTATTGTCGTTGTTTTGTTGCTGGGCTTCTTTATGGACAACCCCTATTTCCAGATACCGGCGGCCGCCAGCGCTATTCTCTTTGGTACTATTTTCATCATGCTTAGTGGTGCCATTAGCTACTGGTTTCGTAGCTGGGGGCTTATTTTCAGCATCACAGCCTTTCTGTTGCTCAATTTTCTTGTGAAAATGGACGTTTTCAGGAGCCTCAATCCTGCCTTCGGGCTCAACTATAAAGGCAGCAGGGCTGAGTATTCTATCAAGACATTAAGTGACCGCAACACGCCGGAGGTGTACAACCGTGATGTGGAATCGATGCTGCCGGTGCTGGAGAAGTGGAAGGCTAAGCAAAAGACGACCGGAAAGCCCAAGATGGTATTCTTGTGCGTGAGTGGGGGAGGGCAGCGGGCGGCACTGTGGACCATGCGGGTGATGCAGCAGATGGACAGCCTTTTGGATGGGACTTTACTCGATAACACGATGATGATCACCGGAGCTTCAGGAGGTATTGTGGGGGCGGCATATTATCGGGAGCTTTTTCTACGTGAAAAGAACGGAGAGATCGAAAACCGCATGGAGAACCAATACCTCTCCAAAATTGCCATGGATAATCTGAATCCGATGATTTTCAGCCTGCTTGTCAACGACATGTTCATCAGGTTCCAGTATTTCAGGTATGAAGGGGAGGTTTACCTGAAGGACAGAGGGTATGCTTTTGAAAATCAGCTCAACCGGAATACCGACATGATCATGGAAAAGAAGCTCAAGGACTATCAGGAAGCTGAGAGCAATGCCGAGGTGCCGCTGCTGTTGATGGCTCCCACCATAGTGAATGACGGGCGAAAGCTGTATATCTCAACGCAAGACGTCGGGTTTATGACCACCAACGCAGCCAGCACCCATGCGGAATTGATCACGAAGATAAGAGGGGTAGATTTCAGAAGCTTTTTTAAAGAGCAAAATGCGGATGAGCTCCGGTTTTTAAGTGCGTTGAGAATGAGCGCTACTTTTCCCTATATCACGCCCAATATAGAGTTGCCCAGTGACCCCCCGCTCGAAATCATGGACGCCGGCATTTCTGACAACTATGGCATATCGGATGCTATTCGATTCGTTTATGTGTTCCGGGACTGGATTGAGGAAAACACTTCCGGTGTAGTGATCTTTTCTGTGAGAGACCATCAGAAGAATGCGGAGATAGAGAAAAAGGCTTCTGAGTCTATTGTCCAGAAGTTTTCATCACCCATCAGCAGTGTGTATAACAACCTGGGAAATATCCAGGACCTCAACAACGACAGCCGCATTGAGTTTGCTACCGAGTGGTTCAACGGCAACCTATATCAGATAGAGGTGGAGTACAACACCAACACCATGTTTGAAGGGGAGAGCGGTTTGCCCGCTGAAGTGCTGCTGGAAAGAAAGCAAAATGAACGAGCCTCTCTCAACTGGCACCTGACGACCAGAGAGAAGAAAAACATCATTGATAATATCAATCTTGTGAGCAACCAGCAGGCGCTGATGAGGTTGAAGGAACTGTTGGAGGCGGAGGAGGAAGAGGAGGAGTAGGCACGCAAAAAAGAGGAATAAGCACGCCAAGACGCAGAGACGCAAAGAAGAACAAGGAACACTTTATGTCTTCTGCTTCTTCTTTTGTGCCGAAGGAAATAGCACGTTGTTCAGGATGAGGCGGTATCCGGGTGAATTGGGGTAAAGGTCGAGGTTTGTTTGTTCCCGCCAGCCACCAGGAGAGCGCTCAGGGTCGTGGCCACTGTAGAAAGTCCAGTGACCATAGCCCATTTCGCCGTAAATGTAGCGCACCTCTCCGTCATCCGCATTTTCGCCGAGGATCAGCACGTCGGACTTAACGGTGGAGGCGGCAAACGCAGTTGTTTGCCCGAAAAAGGACTTGACAATAGCCGTATGGTTTTGGGTGAGGAGGGACGGCACAATGTCCCACTTGGCAGAGAAGTCGAACAGTGAAAAGTAGCCCGAGCTTTCATCGTAGTAATAGCGCCGACCTTCCGATGTGTTGATGTTTGAAAACCTTCTCGAGTTGGGCGGGTCAAGTATAAAGTCGGTAAAGGCAAAGGTCTTACTGAAATCGAGCTTTTGCTGCGCCTGCGGATCCATGCCGTCGCCGTCATACATGCTTTCTACAATATCTACACCCTCAGCAGCCAGGGCGATGTCGAATGTTTCAGCACCAGAGCACATAGCAAAAAGGTAACCGCCTGTCAGTGTGAAGCCCTGAATCTTTTTCGCTACTTCCAGCTTCATGTCTGATACTTTGCTATAGCCAAAAGAGGCCGCTGTTGCTTCTTGTATTTTGGCTTCAATCTGCGAAGATGACCTTCTTAAGTGGCGGCCGAATTGCCCGGTGAAGTCTTCATGATGGAGGTGCAGCCAGTCGAAATGTACCAGGCTGTCGGACAGTACCTCCGTATCATAAATAAGTGTGTAGGGTATCTCTGCGTAGTCGAGAGCAGTAATCACAGCGTCAGTATTGTCTTCCACCATGTCGTTCTTTGGAGAGTAAACGGCGATTCTGGGTTCCTTTTCCATTTTTACCGAGTTCATATTCACTCTCGGGCTTTCAATTTCTTTCATCAGCAGGGCAGTTTCTCCGTCGCTGATCACGTCAAACGACACGCCTCTGATGCTACATTCATTTTCCACTAACGGGTTGTAGGGAAAGAGAAAGCTGCCGCCCCGGTAGTTAAGCAGCCAGTTGATAGGAATTTCGTTTTGGAGAGACAAGTAGGCGATGCCGTAGGCCTTGAGATGGTTCCTTTGCCTGGCGTCCATGGGTATAAGGATAGATGCTGATTTTCCAATAGCAGGAATCAGAAACATGATGCAACAGAGAAACCGTAGAACTACTGTCCCCATGAGAAACGAGGGTTAGTGGTTACTCAATATAACGAATTAATTCGCAAGCTCGCCGCCAATCGTCACATTTCGGTTTGCATTGACAATGCCCCTGGCCGACTACATGTCAGAGTAGCTTGATCAAGCCATATATCGCAACGGCCACAATGGCTACGATGCTGATCCAAAGGGTGATGTTATACAACATTCCAGAGGTGATGGGTTGCTCTCTTTTGTATTTGAAGTGAATGGCTGCAAAAGCCACCAGCAGCAGCAAAACAGAGCCGACAATGCCACCTGAAAGAATCATTAGTACGGGTGATTCCACAAAGAAGTAAGCCAGAGCCCAGGCAGTGGGGAAGACCCACGCCAACATAGCGATGGTTTTCTTTCTTGCGGCCATGTCAAAAAAATCGATCCAGCCAAGCTGCCCGAAAATGTCTGCATACATTCTAGTCCAAAAGGCAAGCGTGGCGAAAACACTGGAGAACAGGACAAAAAAGGCACCAACGAGGAAGATGGTTTTGAAGCCCGGGCCTAAAGATTCTGTGTATATGGTGGCGATGGTTTCCACCATTTTGAGCCCTTCAGGCACATTGCCACTGTGGTTAAGCACGGCTGCACCCAATAAGTAGAAGGCAGCAGTGACCGACGTGTAAATAATCATAGCAACGGTAGCGTCGAGGTACATGACTTTGATCCATCCTTCTGCTCTGCGCAGCCATGCGTCGGAACCGTCCCGGGGGCCGGTGTAGGCGGCGTAGCCCTTTTCCCGGCACCAGTAGGTATAAGCCAGTATTTCGTCGCTGGCAACCCCGGTAATGCCAAAGGCTCCAATGGCTACCCCCACCAGAGCGGGTGACAGGTCGAACTGGAGCCCGCTCCAGATGTCGGCCATGGAAATGCTGTATTGAGTTTCGGAAAGGAAAATCAGGCAGGCAATGGTGAGGCAGGTGAAAAGCACTGTCATTACCAGTGAGGCCTTTTCCACGGGCAGGTAGTAGCCTTTGAAAATAATGCTTGCCACCAGCAAAGCAACAAGAATCACCCAGATCATGGTGGCTACAGATGGAAAGAGCATGCTCAGCACCAGCGCAGATCCACCCATCATGCCACCAATCTGGAATACTTTGAGCGACATCAGACCGAGTATGGTCACCACTGACCATTTCCCCTTGCCAGACTTTGTGCCTGGCAGCAGCTTTAATGCCTGCATGGCTGTTTCGCCGGTGAGGATGGTGTGCTTGCCAAACTCTACCTGCACTGCCACTTTTATCAGGCAGCTGGCAATAATGATCCAGAAGGCGGTGAAACCTGCTGACGCACCAAGAGTTGTAGTAGCGATCAGCTCACCTGATCCAACGATAGAGGCTGAAAGGATGAAACCAGGCCCAAGGAATTTAAGGCGCTGAAAGAAGGTGGTAGGCGGTTCTTTGATCGTCGCCGCACTGATGAGGTAAGAGTTGTCAGACATTTAAGTAGGTAAGTAGGGTGCAAACAATATAGTTAATAATACGCAGCCACTACCTGAATTGAAACCTTTCCCTTGCTAGTGGTTGATTTGACCAATATTGAGATGATCTTTTCCTTTGGATGGAAATAGGCTGAATCCTGACAGGGCGATTTCGAAATAGATGAACTTTCCTTCCTGCTTATTGGGCTTTTGACCTGAAAGCAGAGCTGAAGGCAACATCGCCGACTCAATTCGCTGGGTCTAATTCCCTATCTTTGCGGGCTAAATAAGATACGCATTGCAAAAAGAATTTCAGTTTCAGGTACTACCCGAAGAAGCAGCCGACAAGGAAGCACTTTATAAGCTGGCTAGCCAAAAGGCCTACATCCCGTTTTCAGACATCAGGCATGTGGAGGTGCTCAAGCGGTCGATCGACGCCAGACAGCGCATTATCAAAGTAAATCTCACTGTTCGGGTGTATGTGAACGAGGACTTCGTGGAAACGCCCACCTGGCTACCCAACTATCCTGATGTATCTAAAGCGGAGGAAGTCATCATCATCGGAGCCGGGCCTGCCGGCCTTTTTGCAGCGCTGCGGTGTATCGAGTTAGGGAAAAAGCCCGTCATTCTTGAAAGGGGCAAGGATGTGCGTGACCGTCGCAGAGACCTGAAGGCGATCAACATCGATCATATTGTCAACGAAGACTCCAATTACTGTTTTGGTGAAGGAGGAGCTGGTACCTATTCCGATGGCAAGCTGTATACTCGAAGCAAGAAACGGGGCGATGTGCAGCGCATTTTGAAACTGCTGGTTGGTTTTGGTGCAACGAAAGAAATACTCGTGGAGGCGCATCCACACATCGGGACCAACAAATTGCCAGAGATCATTGCCGACATACGAGAATGCATCTTAGCTCACGGTGGTGTGGTGAAATTCAACACGAGAGTAACAGATATCCTACTCAAAGGCGATGCCATGGAGGGTGTAACGACGGCATCCGGAGATATTATCAAAGCGAAAAAGGTGATTCTGGCCACGGGCCATTCTGCCAGGGATATCTTCGAATTGCTTGACCGAAAAAAGATAGCGATTGAGCTCAAGCCTTTTGCGCTTGGCGTGAGGGTGGAGCACCCGCAATCTCTCATTGATACCATACAATACAAGTGCGACGACCGTGGAAGCTATTTGCCTCCGGCACCCTACAGCATCGTGAAGCAGGTGGGTAGCGGAACCAGCACCCGTGGTGTCTACTCTTTCTGCATGTGTCCTGGCGGCGTGATTGCCCCCTGTGCTACAAGTCCCGGCGAAGTGGTGACCAATGGCTGGTCGCCTTCGAAAAGAGACCAGCCAAGTGCCAATTCGGGCATTGTTGTAGAGCTTCGGCCTGAAGATTTTAAGGCATTTGCCAAAAAGGGCCCTTTGGCGGCGATGGCTTTCCAGCAGTCGGTAGAGCAACTGGCGTGGAAGGAAGGTGGGAAAACCCAGCGGGTACCCGGACAAAGGCTGCTGGACTTCACTAACGGCAAGCTGTCAGCCGACGTGCCGGAGACTTCGTACAAGCCGGGTGTCACTTCCGTGGAGCTGGGTAGTGTGCTGCCAGATTTTATTTACAAGACGCTTCAGGAAGGTTTCAGGGAGTTTGGAAAGGCCATGAAGGGCTATCTGACCAATGAGGCGGTAGTGCATGCGCCTGAGAGCCGCACGTCGTCTCCGGTGCGCATTCCCCGTGATCCGGAAACCCTGGAGCACATTACCGTCAAAGGGCTGTATCCCTGCGGAGAAGGGGCTGGCTATGCAGGTGGCATAGTGTCGGCAGCCATAGATGGGGAGAAGTGTGCCGAGAAAGCGGTAGGGTACGTGGCGGAGGTTGTTGGCGAGTGAGGACACTCGCTAAGTCGGCTTTTTGAGGGCTGGTGGGTGAAGACACTCACCAGAACGATGCTTAAGTTAGAAGACTGAGGGGAATCGAAGTGGCTATTTTTGATTAACCTTGTCCCATCCAGTAATTAAAATCTCAACCTTTTGAAGGATATTATTCACATTAACGCTACATTTCTCACAGACTTCATCAACGAAAGCAAATAGCCATGGCAAAAGGAACATCACCCCAAAAAGGTAACGAGAAAAAGGAGCCCACCAAGAACCTGAAAGAGAAAAGGGCTGAGAAGAAAGCTAAGAAAGCATCAAAAAGGGATTGAGTTCCCTTTTTTTATTCATAAAAATCGATCAACGATCCAAAGTAGGTGGTGTTCCAGCCGTCCACAATGTCGTCGTAGTCTTCATCGGGGATGTTGCTGTGCCGAAGTTCGGCCGAAGTGCCATTTTTGTGCGGGTGGAGAATAATAGTGACAATCGAAGCTTCTTCCTGCTCGCCGAAATACCACTGCTGCACAATCTTCCTTCCCTCTTCAAACTCCAGATTCTTTCCCACAATGCTTCCTTCCCAAAGGGAGAATTCCGAGCCTGGCTCGGTCGACATTTCGGCCTCTTCGCCTGTCCAGGCATGAAGTGATGCGGGGTGCGTAAGAGCGGCATACACCTCTTCGGGAAGAGCAGGTATGATATAATATTTTTTATAGTCTTTCATTCAAACGAATGGGTGATTTGCGATTCAACGAGCTTTAGTTAAGCAGCTATATCGTAACGAAGTGTAGATATCTTCTGGCTAAATGGAGTCAAATCAGTGAATAGATTTCTCTCCGCCAGCTGGCGGATTACGAAATGACATCCCAAACTTAACTAAACCTCGTGGAATCGAGATAACGGTTCTTTCATTATTGCTTTCTCTTGTTGTCATGCGAGAGAAAAACAGCATGAACTTTCTCCGGAATCGTCTTTCCAATGCATTTATGAAAATAGAGGAATGAAAATGAAATATAAAATTCTTCATTCAGCATTATTTGACCAATATCAGTTGGATAGAAATGGTCAACCATGTCCGCCACATTGGTTAACTTTAAGAAATCATTGACCCAATATTCATTTCGTCAACTTTTATGTCACATACCGAAGCCCCCTACAAGCCAAAAAACCATATTCGCATCGTTACGGCTGCCTCCTTGTTCGACGGCCACGACGCTGCCATCAATATCATGCGCCGTATTATTCAGGCGACGGGGGTAGAGGTAATTCACCTGGGCCACAACCGTTCGGTACAGGAAATTGTGGACTGCGCTATTCAGGAAGATGTGCAGTCGATTGCCATCACCAGTTACCAGGGTGGGCATGTGGAGTTTTTCAAGTATATGTACGATCTGCTGCGGGAAAAGGGCGCCGGACATATCAAAATATTTGGAGGGGGAGGAGGAACTATCCTTCCAGCCGAAGTAGAAGAGCTGCATGCTTACGGCATCAACCGGATTTACTCACCGGACGACGGGCGCACCATGGGCTTGCAGGGAATGATCAACGACCTGATAGCCGGGAGCGATTTTCCGATTGGGGAGCACCTCAACGGTGAGTTGGGTAGCTTGAAGAAGAAAGATGTGAAGTCGGTGGCCAGGCTGATATCGGCAGCGGAGAATTTTCCAGAAGTGGCTCAGCCAGTGCTACAAAAGGTAGATGCTGACGCTGCAAAAAGTAAAGTGCCGGTACTGGGCATCACAGGTACTGGCGGCGCTGGCAAGTCCAGTTTAGTGGATGAGCTTGTGCGGCGGTTTTTAGTGGATTTCAAGGACAAACATATTGGTGTGGTGTCGGTCGACCCCTCCAAAAGAAAAACAGGAGGTGCGTTACTTGGCGACAGGATCCGCATGAACGCCATCCACCATCCCAGGGTATACATGCGGTCGCTGGCTACCCGGCAGTCGAACCTGGCGCTTTCGAAGCACGTGCAGGAGGCTGTCAACATTCTCAAAGCCGCAGAGTTTGACCTGATTATTCTGGAGACTTCAGGAATAGGACAGTCTGACACGGAAATTACTGACCATTCGGACGTGTCGCTGTATGTGATGACGCCGGAATACGGAGCAGCCACTCAGCTGGAAAAGATCGACATGCTCGACTTTGCTGACATGATCGCCATCAACAAGTTTGACAAAAGAGGGGCTCTGGATGCAGTGCGGGATGTGAAGAAGCAGTACAAGCGCAATCATGGCCTTTGGGAAACGCCAGACGAACAACTGCCAGTATTCGGCACCATTGCCAGCCAGTTCAACGACCCCGGTATGAACACGCTGTACAGGAAGCTGATGGACAAGATTGTGGAAAAAACCGGCGCTTCGCTGGCATCTGCTTCTACGTCGTCAGGCGAACTCTCAGAAAAGATTTTCATTATTCCCCCCAAGCGCACCCGCTATTTGTCCGAAATAACGGAAACCATCAGGCACTACAATCAGTGGGTAGAGGAGCAGAAGGAAGTGGCCCAAACGCTTTACAGCATCAAAAAAACCATAGCCGCAGCGAAGAAAGCCGGAGAGGACAAGGTGTTGGGAGAGAAGCTGGACGCACTTTTCGAAAAGACGTCGCTTGACCTTGATCCTAAAAACCTTAAGGTGATTGAAGGCTGGCCTGAAAAGGTGCAGCAGTACAAAAGCGAGGAGTATGTTTATACGGTAAGGGGCAAAGAGATCAAAGTACCCACGCACACTGAATCGCTTTCCCATACTAAAATACCAAAGATCAGTTTACCCCGGTATGAAGCCTGGGGTGATGTGCTGAAGTGGAACTTGCAGGAGAACGTGCCCGGCGAATTTCCCTATGCTGCGGGCGTGTTTCCGTTCAAGCGCACTACTGAAGACCCTACCCGTATGTTTGCCGGGGAGGGCGGCCCGGAGCGCACCAACAAGCGTTTCCATTATGTATCGAAAGACAATGCGTTTGCCAGGTTGTCGACCGCTTTCGATTCGGTGACCTTGTATGGGGAAGACCCCGATCACAGGCCCGACATCTACGGCAAAATTGGCAATTCCGGGGTGAGCGTCTGCTCGCTGGACGACGCTAAGAAGCTCTATTCCGGTTTCGACCTGATTGATCCGACCACTTCCGTGTCGATGACCATCAACGGGCCGGCAGCTACTATTTGTGCATTTTTTATGAATGCCGCCATTGACCAGAACTGCGAGAAGTACATCAAAGCACAGGGGCTGGAAGCGGAGGTGAAGGAGAAAATCGCTAAACTCTTCAAGGCCAAAGGAATGACGCAGCCTGTGTACAGTGGAGCGATTCCTGAAGGCAACAATGGTTTGGGGCTCATGCTTTTGGGCGTGACGGGAGATCAGGTACTTCCTGCTGAGGTGTACCAGAAGATCAAAGCAGATACCCTTTCAAAAGTACGGGGAACCGTGCAGGCCGATATTCTCAAGGAAGACCAGGCACAAAATACCTGCATTTTCAGCACCGAATTCTCCCTTAAAGTAATGGGCGATGTGCAGCAGTATTTCATTGACCAGAATGTCAGGAACTTTTATTCTGTATCTATCTCAGGCTATCATATTGCCGAGGCAGGTGCCAACCCAATCTCTCAGTTGGCTTTCACGTTGTCAAATGGCTTTACCTTCGTGGAGTACTATGTCAGTCGTGGCATGCATGTCGACGATTTTGCTCCTAACCTTTCTTTCTTCTTTAGCAACGGCGTCGACCCGGAATATTCGGTTATTGGCAGGGTAGCACGGAAGATCTGGGCCAAAGCCATGAAACTGAAATATGGTGCCAACGAGCGCTCTCAAATGCTGAAGTACCACATCCAAACCAGTGGCCGCTCGCTGCACGCTCAGGAGATCGACTTCAACGACATTAGAACTACGTTGCAGGCGCTTTATGCGATCTACGACAACTGCAACTCCCTGCACACCAATGCCTACGATGAAGCCATCACTACACCGACGGAAGAATCTGTGCGTCGTGCCATGGCCATCCAGCTCATCATCAACAAAGAGTTGGGATTAGCCAAAAATGAAAACCCGCTACAGGGCTCCTTCATTATCGAAGAACTGACCGATTTGGTGGAGGAGGCCGTCATGGCTGAGTTTGACAGGATCACCGAAAGAGGAGGAGTGCTGGGGGCTATGGAAACGATGTACCAGCGTAGCAAAATTCAGGAGGAAAGCCTTTACTACGAAACAATGAAGCACAATGGCGACTTCCCGATCATTGGTGTGAACACGTTTCTTTCATCAAAAGGCTCACCAACTATTACGCCCATGGAGGTGATCAGAGCGACAAAAGACGAAAAGGAGTTTCAGATCGAGTCGCTCAATAACCTGAAGAAGTTCAACGACGGCAAGTCTCAGGAAATGCTTTCGAAACTACAGCAGGCTGCCATCAGCAATCAGAATATGTTTGAAGCGCTGATGGAAGCTGTGAAGTACTGTTCTCTGGGGCAAATCACCCATGCTTTGTATGAAGTGGGTGGGCAGTACAGGAGGAATATGTAAAGCCTTATACCTTCTTCGGAGGTAAGTCAAAGGCAATGGCCTCGTGCTCAAAGTGCTCTTTGTGCGACCCGTCACAAAATGGCTTGTTGGCGGATTTTCCGCAACGGCACAAAGAGACAATCGTTCTTCCCTGAAGACCGTACGCATTGCCTTCTTTGTCTACAATTTCAAAATCTCCGTCGATTTTCAGGGAGCCATTATTGTTTACTGTGATTTTGGTCATGAATGTTTTTTGACGCAAATGTAGAAACTTAGAAACTGGATAAAAGGAATTAGGCGAGTGGTGTGTAGTTTTGTGTCTAAATAGTCTGAATATCTCAAAATCTTTCAGTTTGTCTTTCGATCCACTCGCCTTCGACCTTCCTGTTGTTGACATTATTCCACAGATCAGGGAGAGTCTGGCTAAGGAAAACACCCTGATTGTGAATGCGCCTCCAGGAGCAGGAAAAAGTACACTGCTGCCACTGGCGCTGATGAACGAGCCTTGGTTGGCCGGTAAAAAAATACTGATGCTGGAGCCCCGGCGCCTGGCGGCAAGGTCGATAGCCACCCGTATGGCTTCCATGCTGAATGATGACCTGGGAAAGAAGGTAGGCTACAGGATCAGGTTCGAAAACAGGACGTCGGACCAGACGCAAATCGAAGTGCTGACTGAAGGTATCCTCACCCGGTTGATCCACACCGATAATGCGTTAGAAGGGGTGGGGATGGTTGTTTTCGATGAATTTCATGAAAGGAGCCTGCATGCCGACGTCGCCCTGGCGCTTTGCAGAGAGGTGCAGCAGGTGTTGCGGCCCGATCTGCGCATCGTGATCATGTCGGCCACGCTGGACATGGAGAAGCTGCCTGAGCTGATGAAAGCGCCTGTGGCCGTGAGTGAAGGACGGCAACATCCTGTGGAGGTGATCTACACCGGCGAGCAGGATCTGATGCTGTTGCCGGAAATGGCTGCCCGAACCATTCTTAAGGCTTCCAGAGAACGGGAAGGAGACATTCTGGCATTTTTCCCTGGAGAAGGGGAGATCAGAAAATGCGAGGAGCTGCTCAGAAAGGAAATGACTGATTTCGCTATCCACCCGCTTTACAGTCAGCTGCCACAAAATCAGCAATTCGCCGCCATCATGCCCGGCAACGACGGAAGGAGAAAGATGGTGCTGGCCACTTCGATAGCAGAAACAAGCCTCACGATAGAAGGCATCAAAGTGGTGGTGGACACCGGCTACGGCCGCACCTCGAAATTCGATCCCCGCTCAGGTTTATCGAGGCTTGAAACTGTGCAGATATCTAAAGATTCGGCGGACCAACGAGCGGGCAGGGCTGGCAGGCTCAGCTCCGGTACCTGCTATAGGATGTGGAGCAAGGCTACACAGGAGCGGCTGGAGCCACACCGAACGCCGGAGATCATGGAAGCTGACCTAACCAACCTTGTGCTGGACATGGCACAATGGGGTATCGTTGATGTGAAGCAGCTTACCTGGTTAACACCACCGCCAAAAGGCGCACTGGCCCAGGCTTCCGATACCCTGCATCAGTTGGATGCACTTGAAAATGCCAGGATCACTTCTCACGGCAAGAAGATGCATGAGCTGCCCTGCCACCCTCGCATTGCCCACATGTTGCTAATGGCCAAACAGTCGGAAAAGGTGGAGTTGGCTACTGACCTGGCTGCCGTGCTGGAAGAAAGAGACCCGTTGCCACGAGAGACTGGCATCGATATCACCTTGCGGATTGAAGCCTTGCGAAGGTTTCGGGATAATGGTGGACAGGGCAGGCAGTTTGGGAGGATTGAAAAAGTGGCGGAATCGTATCGGAGGATATTTAATCTGGGAGAAGACAACGGGGTTTTTGATCCCTATGAGGTTGGTTTGCTATTGGCCTATGCGTACCCGGAAAGAATTGCCTGTGCCCGGCCTGGCAACAATGCGCAGTTTCAGCTGGCCAATGGTAAGTATGCTATGGCCGGACATATGGACGACCTTGCGCATGAACCGTGGCTGGCAGTGGCTCACCTCGACGCTCGTGACGGCATGGGTAAGATTTTTCTGGCGGCTCCCCTTAATCCTAAAGACCTCACCCCCTTGGTGAAAGAAAAAGAAGTGGTGACGTGGGACACCCGAAAGGGAGGCCTCATTGCGTCGCTCGATTTGAGAATTGGAAGCATTATCCTTCGCTCGAAACCATTGCCAACACCCAATGAAAGCCAGTTGATACTAGCGATAAGTGAAGCCATAGCAAAGGAAGGGGAGGCGCTTCTGAACTTTGACGATAAGTTCTTTCAATGGCAGAGCAGGGTAATGAGCTTAAGAAAATGGAATCCGGAGCAGGGCTGGCCCGATGTAAGTACACATTCACTATTGGCGACAAACGGAGAGTGGTTGGGGCCTTATTTATCGGGCATTAAGCGGCCGGAGGATTTAAAAAAGATTGACCTGGCTGAGGTGCTCAATAGCTCTCTGGACTGGGAAATTCAAAAAGAGCTGGAGAAATTAGCTCCAACACATATTGAGGTGCCGAGCGGATCAAGAATTAAGCTACAGTACTTTTCTACCGGGGAGTCTCCTGTATTATCGGTCAGGTTGCAGGAAGTGTTTGGCCTCGCTGAGACACCAAGAATAAACGGAGGTAAAACCGCTGTGGTGCTGCATCTGCTATCTCCGGGATACAAGCCGGTGCAGGTAACGTCAGACCTCAAAAGCTTCTGGAGCAATGCCTATTTCGAAGTAAAGAAAGACCTTAAGAGAAGGTATTCGAAACACTCCTGGCCCGATGACCCCTGGACGGCGCCGGCAGTGCGAGGGGTACAGAGAAAGGGCAGGTGATCCTACCAGGTGCTTTTAGCCAATTCAGGGTTTACTTGATGTGTCGGCCCATCGATCAATTTGACGAACCGCAAAGCTTTTCCATCACGCTGGCCACTTTGGTGTCGCCAAGTTCACTGGCCATCGACAAATCGCTACAACCACCTTGTTTGTCACGAAGCCTGATCTTCTCGATACCCCTAAGCTTATAAGCCCTGCTTGACTGGGGATTGATTTCAATGACTTTTGTGAAATCCTCTATCGCACCTCTGTAGTCTTTTAGTTTGTCTTTGGCAGTTGCCCGGTAGTAAAATGCTTCCTCGTGGTTTGGAGATAGTTTTACGACTTCGGTGAGGTCTGCTATGGCGCCATCGAGGTCTAGCATTTCGATCTTTGCCATGCCCCTCACGTAATAAGTCTTTAGCTTATCAGGATCGTCAATCAGGTACTTCAGGGCGTTGGTATAATCTTCGATGGCACCTGCATAGTTTTTTAACTCGGCACGAGCATTACCTCTGTCGTAATACACTTCCCCCTTCAGTCCATACAGTTGGATGGATTTGTTGTAGTCAACAATGGCGGCTTCATAATCCCCTTTAACGGCACTAACGTACCCTTTGCCCCACCAATACTGGGCTGAATCTGCGTCGGACGCTTTCTCCTGGGATTTCGATTCCCCATTAAAAAATACGACGAAGAGGACTCCTACGGTTAATAGCTTCTTAATCATGCTGGTCGACTAAATCAGTTAATCTCAATTTCCGAAAAAAAAATACAACGTCGCTCGATCACAATGTTTATAAATCGGTAAAACAAAATATTTCAGGCGGCGTAGTTACAAACTAGTAAAACAGAAAAAAACGAAAGTGGATAACTAAAATTACTCATGTAAGTTTATAATGTTCACTAGTGTTGATATCACATTATCGTTAAAGGTAACCCCTAATAATTATTTTTTTTATTACTTAAGTCCTATAATTAATGTAGGCCTGATAGTGTTTAAGAAAAATAGGCTGTGAAAGAGTGCTATTTTTTGTCAAAAGTCATCGAAAATGGCCAGTTGACAGCAGAAACACCCCTTTTTGTGTTTGGTTTTGATGCCATGTCAAATGAGATTTTCGCTCCTTTCACCAACCCGGAATGAGCGAGCCAATTTTTATCATACACACTTCCATTGTAGGCCACTTCATTAACATAAAAATTTGCATGATTGTTTTCCGGTGCAAGAATTTCAATGTTTTTACCGTTTTCCAGGGAAATCATTACTTCTTTGAACAGTGGAGCTCCCAGCACATATTGATCGGTGCCAGGGCACACAGGATAGAAGCCCATGGCTGAAAAGACATACCAGGCGGAGGTTTGTCCGTTGTCTTCGTCGCCACAGTAACCGTCAGGGGCAGGGGTGTACAGCTTGTTCATGACTTCACGGATCCAATACTGCGCCTTCCAGGGTTCTGAAGTGAAATTGTACAGATAGGTCATATGCTGGATGGGCTGGTTTCCGTGTGCATATTGTCCCATGTTCATGATTTGCATCTCTCTGATTTCGTGGATGGTGAAGCCATAATAGCTATCGTCAAAGAGCGGTGGCATGCTAAAGACGGAATCGAGCATGCTTATAAACATTTTGTCGCCACCCATGAGTTGCTTTAGCCCTTCTATGTCGTGAAAAACTGACCAGGTGTAGTGCCAGCTATTGCCCTCAGTGAATGCGTCTCCCCACTTGAGTGGATTGAAAGGCGATTGAAAACTGCCATCTTCATTTTTGCCTCTCATGAGTTTTGTCTCGTTGTCAAAAAGATTCCGATAGTTTTGTGAGCGCTTTTTGTAGAGATCGATCTCTTTCTGAGGCTTGTTGAGTGCTTTTGCCAGCTGATAAATGGTGAAATCATCGTAGGCATATTCCAAAGTGCGTGCGGCGTTCTCGTTGATGCCAACATTGTAGGGCACGTAGCCCAGCTTATTGTAGTAGGGAGCACCCCTTCTGGCTACAGCGTCCATGGGCCCTTCGGTATTGGCATCTTTTTTCAACGCTTCGTACAACATATTGATGTCATATCCTCTGAGGCCCTTTACGTATGCATCGGCTACGACAGAGGCTGAATTGTTGCCTACCATTACGTTTCGGTAGCCCGGACTTGCCCACTCGGGCAGGAAGCCACCCTCCTTGTAATCGTTGATGAGCCCTTCCTGCATTTCCTTGTTGATAGACGGATACAGAAGATTGAGCAAAGGGTAAAGTGCCCTGAACGTATCCCAGAAGCCTGTGCCTGAAAACATATAGCCGGGAAGCGCTTGTCCGTTGTAAGGGCTGTAGTGAACGATTTTTTCCAGCCCATCTAGCTCGTACATTTTTTGCGGAAAAAGGAGTGTGCGGTAGAGGCATGAGTAGAAGGTGCGCATCTGGTCGATTGAGCCACCCCCGACGGCCACCACGCCAAGTTTTTCGTTCCATACTTTTTCTGCTTCGGCTTTTACCTGCTCAAAGTTTTTGTTGCCTACTTCCCTTGTCAGGTTGATAGTGGCCTGTTCAGGGCTGATAAAGGAGGAGGCCACCTTGATGTGCACCACTTCTCCTTTTTTTGTTGAGAAGCCCACGGCTCCCACAGCATGCCCTTTTTTGAGCGTGTCGGAAACGCTCCAATTCACTTTTTTATCCAGCTCAATGATAAAGTAGTTGCGGAAATTGGCTGGCACTCCACCACTGTTTCTTACGGTGTAACCGGTTATTCTGGCGTTTTCTTTGTCGATGGTTACTTCAGAACCTTTGTCGAAGCCATCAATAACGAGCCAGGCGCTGTCTGCCTCCGGATAAGTGAGCCTGAAAACGGCCGCTCTTTCAGTGGGGGTTATTTCGGTGGTAATGTTGGCATCGGCCAGGTACACGCTGTAATAGTGTGGTTGGGCTACTTCGGCCTTGTGCGAAAACCAGCTGGCCCTTTTGTCCTGATCGAACTGAACAGCTCCTGTGCCCGGCATAAGACTGAACTGACCATGGTCGTTCATCCAGGGCGATGGCTGGTGCGTTTGTTTGAATCCCCTGATTTTGTCGGCATCGTAAGTATAGGCCCAACCGTCGCCCATTTTTCCAGTCTGCGGAATCCAGAAGTTCATGCCCCAGGGAACGGCAACTGCCGGGTAGGCGTTGCCATTGGAGAGCTCCATTTTAGAGTCTGTTCCCATGAGCGTATTGACCAGCGCAACGGGATTTTGCGTGGTTTGTGCCTGTAGTGCAAAAGACAAAAGGCAACAAGGGATAAGTAAGAGTAACCTCATAGAATACTGGTCGAAAAGCTATTTGAGCCGGCGATTAATAAAACAATTGGTGCTATCTGGAGAAGCTCAACGCCATTCCCCAAAGTACCATCTGTAAAAGTAAATACTTAGATATTGTTTAGCCAGACTGAGAAGTCATTTTTCGGACTTAAATTGCTTTTTTGAAACTCATTTGACAAGCCTCCTAAAAAGAAAAAAGGAATGAAGCATGCGTTTGAACTCACTGTCGCTCTTGTTTTTAGCGTTCTTGTTGCAAAAGCCCAGCCCTCAGGCACGCCGCTAACACCCCGGCAACTGACAGACTCACTTGAAGTGTTGATGGAAAGGAACGACATCCCTGGTATCATGCTGACCATTGTTAAAGATGACAGCACCATCTTTTCAGGCGGACTGGGTGTGAAAGACAAAGGGACCAACTCGCAGGTAGATGGATCGACCCTGTTCAGATTGGGCTCCATCACCAAAAGCTTTGTGGCGTTGGGCGTGCTCAGGTTAGTGGAAGAAGGCAAGTTTTCGCTGGAAGACGAAGTGAAGGCGTTGGCGCCGGAAATCGACTTTGAGAATAGCTTTGAGCCGGAGCACCCTGTGCGGGTAAAACACCTGCTTTCGCACACAGCTGGGTTCGACGACATGCACCTGAATGAGGTTTATAATACATCCGATACCGTCGTTTATCCTCTAAGGAAGGTGCTGGAACAGCACATGAAGACACTTAAAGTACGGTGGCAGCCGGGAACCCGCTATGCCTATAGCAACCCTGGTTGGACAGTGGCCGGTTATCTTATCGAAAAGTATGCTGAGCAGCCCTACGATGAGTTTATCACGGAAACGGTGCTCAACCCAATCGGAATGAAGACCTCTAACTTTAAGTCTGTTCCTGAGGGACAGGCTTATTCCAAAGGATATGATGGAACAGGCAATGAAGTGCCCTTTCTCCCTATCTATCATCGCCCTGCAGGAGCCTTCAATAGCAATGCCGATGATATGGCACGGTTTCTTTCTTTTTGGATCAACAGAGGCAGGGTAGATTCTGCCCAGGTTTTTCCCTCAAAAGTACTTGAGCTGATGGAGGCACCAGCCTACACCATTGCCAATCAGGCGGGCTTACCAGTTGGCTACGGTTTAGGTAACTATACTTTTGATACGCAGCTGCCTGCCTCGTTTCATGGGCACGATGGCGGGATTGATGGTTTTTCTTCCTCTTACGGCTACAATAGTCAGTATGGGATAGGTTATTCCATTTCTAACAATGCAGGCAAGGGCATGGGAGATTTGGTCAACCTTGTCAAGCAGTTTCTTGTGCAGGACGTATCAGTTGCCAAACCCGCTACGCAAGCATTGGACGTTGAAACAATGAAACAATACGAGGGCTACTACCTCTTCAAGGCCTCCCGTAATCAGATTTTCGCCTTTATCGATCGCATATTCAGCACCTGCGAGGTAACCATCGACAACGACACGCTCTACCTCAAGCAATTTATGAAAGATCGCTTTCCCGTGCTGCCAGTAGCTAATCCGGGAGGTGAGGGCTATCTCTTTGCCGGGCTCAAAGACTATGTTCCCAGTCATGTATTTGTACCAACCAACAAAGGTGAGCCTGTGCTGGCTACAGCAGTTGTTGGCAATTACCTTGAGAGAGTGAAATACTCAAGCGTTCTCACCAAGAGGGTGCTACTGGTGGCATCGTTGGTGTTGCTTGTAAGCTCATGTTTTGCTACGCTGGTATGGCTGATTTTTGCTATCAGGAAGTCTTTGGCCTGGCAGGAGTTCCTTCGGAGAATGGTGCCGTCGTTGGTGGTGGTTGGTTTGATTATGATTGCTACGGGGCTGTTCGGAACCATCAATAAGTTAAGCGAAGCAGGCGAACCGAACGTCAATGGCTGGCTAATTTATCTGGGAGGCTGGATCATATTGTTCAGCGCTTTTTTAAGTACCCGCTTTGGTATTATGAACTTTAAATTGGGTGAGAAGAAGGCTTTCTCGGTGTATTATATCTTGCTGGCCTTCTCTTGTGTGATTGTCACCTTGTTTCTTTATGATGCGGGTTGGATGGGATTGAAAGTGTGGGAGTACTAGGATAACCTTGTTCCCGTTGTCTAGCATAAGCTTGCCCATGTTCGCCATCTGTAGGCGATAAGTCAGACCATTGGGGTATAGTTACCGCCTATTCACTAAAGAACCACTTTGTATTTCGTACGGATTGCTTAGATTCATCTGAAATCTGGAAATATGAGCAAGAAGAAACTACTGGTGCTTACAGGTGGCGGCGACTGTCCCGGCCTGAACGCTGTGCTGCGGGGGATTGTAAAGAGGTCGCAGCAAAATCCCGAGTGGGAGGTGTACGGAAGCATTGAAGCCTACAACGGTGTACTGAGCGACCCGCAGGAGATTGTCAGGCTGGATAACAAGGCCATCGCCGGCATCCACGTAAAGGGCGGCACTATCATAAAAACAACCAACAAAGGAGGGCCATTTACCTGGCCGGTGAAGCATGAAGATGGTACCTGGTCCAGTATTGATCGCTCCGATGACTTACTCAACCGCCTCGATGATCTCGGCATAACCGCAGTGATTAGTATCGGTGGGGATGGTTCGCAGCGCATTTCGCAGAAGCTTTACGAGCGGGGTTTGGATATTGTGGGTGTGCCGAAAACCATTGACAACGATCTTTCGGGCACCGATTTTACTTTTGGTTTTCAAACAGCGGTGCAAATTGCCTCCGATAGCCTTGATAAGCTGGTAACCACTGCCGAGAGCCACCACCGGGTAATGATCATGGAGGTGATGGGCAGGGCAGCGGGGTGGATTGCCCTCCATACGGCTATTTCCGGCGGAGCAGAGGTCTGCCTTATTCCGGAGATACCCTACGATATAGAGAAAATAAAGCAGCGAATTGACCAGCGTTATCACAATGGAAAGGGCTTCGCTCATATTGTGATGGCTGAAGGTGCTAAGCCGATTGGAGGAGATGTGGTTGCCACTAAAAGCAATGAGGTCGGGTATAAAAACGTTCGGTTGGGCGGGTGTGCTTACCGGCTTTCCCAGGAGTTGAAAGATGCAGGCTGCGAGGCCGATATTCGGGAGACCGTATTGGGGCATATCCAAAGAGGAGGGGGGCCAATAGCCTTCGATAGGGTACTTGCCCTACAGTTTGGTGTGAAGGCATTTGAAATGGTGCTGGAACGGAAGTTTGGCAGGATGGTGGCCTATCAACACAACGATATCGTGGATGTTCCCTTGCTTGAAGCCATTAGTACCTATAATTATGTTAACACTGATTCCTACCTCGTGAAAACAGCCAGAGGGTTAGGCATCTCTTTTGGAGATTAAGCTTGTCTTCAATAAAACAGCTATCGCTTTTAAATTGGGAGCCTGGGCAAAAAAAAAGCCAAACAACATTGTTTGGCTTTTCGAGGAAGTTAGGTTGATTAATAATAAACCGGGCATAAAGGATCTTTAGAAAGAGCCTTTATTAATACTCTGTAGTTGATCATGATCTCGTGCGTTCCGTTGGTGTACTGTCTTTGGCTACTGGTAACCATATCGTAGGCATAACCCAGCCGAATGTTTTCGTTCAAAACGAGCTGAGTTATCAACGTCATAGAGTCACCGCTACGGTAAGAGAGGCCTGCGTAAACAATGTCTTCAAATATCACATTACAGTTAAGATCGATACCCAGCGGCAGGTGATCCTGGTACCTGATCAGCACAGCAGGGAGAAGGTTTATGTTGTCGGTTAAAGGGAAAACCATTCCTCCGGTTAAATATACGTAACGGGGTGTTCTAGCCTCGGAAACTACGTCCAAATTGACATCGTAAACATTGTTCTTTACTATATGAGGGATTGAGGCTCCGAGATATACTCTTTTGTTATAATAGTAGACACCCGTGCCAAAATTCGGACTGAATTTTCTCTTGGTTCCAGATAAATTCATGTCATTCTCATCTCTTAGATTTAGCAGGTCGAAGTTTGATTTTCTGTCATTAAAGCCTCCCTGCAAGCCCATTGCCAGGTAGCCAGAAGCCAACTTAATTTTGTAGGCATAGCTGGCATAAAATCCATAATCGGTATGAATACCCACCTGGTCTCTGGTTGCCATCAGTCCCACTCCAATCTGGTTACTAAACAAAGGTGTGTGCGCAGTAAACGTTTGGAACGACGGTGCGCCATCAATATTGACCCATTGATCCCGGTGGATAACCGCAGCGCTGAATTCGTTGGTGCTTCCTGCGTAGGCAGGGTTAAGCACCATTCCGTTGTACATGTACTGCGAAATAACCGGGCGTTGCTGGCCGAACACCCCCCAGCTACCCAACAACAACACTATGTAGAACGATAATCTAGTTACAATCTTCATACTTCAAATTATCTTACGAGCTCAAGATAGCCAGAAAGTGGATCAGTTCCATCACCTTTGTCTACGAGGTAGAAATAGGTGCCAGCTGGCAACAGCCTGCTTCCCGCCACTATTCCCTTGTTACTGAGACCGTCAAAGTATACATCGGTGTTGTCGTAACCATCCCCTTCCCACACAATGGCTCCGGCTCTGTTGAATATTTTCACATTGTTGTTAGGGAACTGATCGATACAATCCATGATGAACAGATCGTTCAGTCCATCGCCGTTGGCCGACACACCATTGTAGATTACGATATCGGCCCCAATAGTGAATTCCCGTGATGCAGTACATCCATTGCCGTCCCAAATGGTCACCGAATAGTCACCAAATGTTGCTTCAAACAGACCACCTTCAAAAGTAGTGTTACCAGTGGCTAAGTGAGTCCACACGACGCTGTCAAGTTCTACAGGCTCAGGGAATACCAGCAACGCAACCCCTGTTGGCACAAGACACTGAGAATCTTGCACATCCACCACAAACTGTGGCTCAGTACGGGCATCGCTGATTGATATTCTTGACTCTTCAGATACGCAACCTGTCAGAAGATCGGTAGCGATCACAACGTACTCTACGGTTTCACCTTCTCTTCCCAGTCCTTTAGGGTCGAAGCCTGTGTAGATGATTGTAGTGGTATCCGTTGCTTCGTACCAGTCGAACTGATAGTTACCAATATTACCGTCCACTGTTGCCCTTGCTTCACCGTTGGGTTCGGCACAACTTGTCATGTTACTCACAAGTGTAAGAGTCGGGTTAGAAGGCGTTACTGTTTGATCCGTCACTTCTACTGTTTGGGTCGACTGACAACCAGTGATCGAGTTCGTCACTCTCAGGGTGTAGGGACCAGCAGCCAGGTTGCCAACTACCGGGCCGTCGAAGATTTTAGCGGCCGGATCAACCAGGGCTCCGATATACCATTCGAAAGTGTGACCGGTTACCGTGCTGTCGGCAAGGATGGCACTCAATTCGCCGTTAGGCTGGTCTTCGAAGCATATTGTCAGTGCTTGCGTTTCAGTGATGATCACGTCAGGAATGGTAGTTGCATCCGGCACCACCACTTGAATTGGTTGTGACTGACACAATTGGTCATCCCGGTTATACACCATCAATGTGTAGGTGCCGCTGTTCAAATTCTCCCACGACTGTCCTTCAAAGTCAAACTCTCCGGCATTGAAGCCAGGAGGAACCAAACCGGCATTCCAAACGAACTTGTAGTTCTGAATCTCCTTGCCAAATGGCAGGGTAATCAGGTTTGCTGCAACTACTCCGTCGAATGGCGCAATACATCTGTCGTTCACTGTAGCCGTGGTTGTTACCTCGAGTGGATTGATTGACTCGTCCGACATAGGATAAGTCTCTACTGAGCTACATCCTGTGGCAAGATCGGTAACCAACACAGTGTACATACCGGCTGCAATGCCTCTTAGCTCTGGGTTATTTGCCAGAAGCGGTGTGCCAGTGGCCGTAGTGCCCCTGTACCAGGCGAAAGTATATACATTCGTATCGCCAGATCCATTGGCTGTTACTTCAAGCAATCCATTTGGAATGGCAGGGTTACAGTTGGTTTGCACTTCAACATTTACCAGACTAATTATTGGCGGTGTAGTAGCGTCTTCTACTTCTACTTCCACTTCTATGGAGCTACATCCGAAGGCGTTGTCCACAGCCCTTACGTAGTAGATTCCAGCTTCCAAACCTGTGAAGATAGAGTCGGCAACTGTAGCTATTGGTGATGCACCAGCTGTAGAAGGGTTTACATTCCACAGTTCGAAGTTGTAGTCTGCCAATACGCCAGGTGTGATGCCATTGATCTCAATAGACCCGTCGGCAGGGGTACATACCGTCATTGGCGACGTCTCAATGTCATCAAACAGCAACTGCGGAATAACTGGTTCATTTTCCAGGGTGATTTCAGCAGTACTTGTACAACCTGTGAGGCTATTCAATACCTCTACAGTGTAAGGCCCGGCAGCCAATCCGCTGATGGATTGCGTGTTGCCCAGGTTAGTGCCTGTCACACCACTACCTTCGTACCAGGTTATCACGTAGTTGCTAATATCGTAACCAGGAGCACTTGGGTTGTCCACTATTACACTCAACTCTCCATTCGCAGTTGAAGGATCGCAGCTTTGGTCCGCTTGCACCAGCGTGATGTCTGCAACTGGGTAGGTGATTTCTTCTTCAACCACAAATTCGAGTGTTTGTGCACAACCTGTTACTGCGTGTGTGAGGGTTACAGTGTAAGCTCCAGCGCTCAGGTTGCTGATGCTGTTCTGACCAGCCACGTTGTTGACAAGGGTTGTGGCATTGTCTACATCCTTCCATGTGAAGTTGTAATCAGCCAAAGCACTTGCCGCTCCGCCCAATGTAACCACATCCACTGACGCCGCACCGTTTGGTGTACAGTTAGTCTGGTCTGTTGTAGTTCTTGCGGTTACTACAACTGGAAGAGCTTGCGTACCTACGACTATTTTCTGAGATACTGAGCACTGAGAAACGTTGTTAAGTATCGTCACCGTGTAGGTGTCGGCTGAGAGACCGGTGATGGTTGTCAAGCCATTGAAGGCAGGCAGCGCCCCACTTGAGTTGGCCCAGGTGATGGTGGTGCCATCAGTAGTGGCGTCTCCATCTGCATCCTGAGCTGCCACAGTGATTGTGATTGCTCCCACTCCAAGCGTTCCACCCACACAACCCTGGTCTTTAGTGACCGCTGCTGTCAGCGATGGATTCACGTGGTGGTCTTCTATGGTTAGCTTGATAAATGCTGAAGGACAACCCGTCGAATTTCTGGTCGCTTGAATATAGTATTCACCAGGGCCAAGCGTTCTTGTATGATTGTAAACAGTGGTTGACCCGCTTACATCCAGGTTGGCACCTATCTGGGTTGTTTTGTTGCTTTGGTACAACCTCCAGGTATATGCCTGCAGATCCTGAACGCCGTTGGTGATCTTATTGCTTCTCAATTCGAATGATCCGTTACCTGCCGGAGTTGTGCACAATGAAGAGTGTGTCAAAGCCGCCACGGTAAAGGCAGGGGTCACAAGGTTCTCAGTAACCTGGAACCGCTCAGTGGTTTCGCAACCAGAAGCCGTATTTTCTACGATTACAGTATAGAAACCTGCAGCCAGGTTGGATACCACAAACTCAGTTCCTGAGTTGCCATCTCCGCTGATTGAGCCGGGAACAAAGGCGCCAGCTGCGGCAGATAAAGTTGTTTGGTATGTCCAGGTCAGGCCGTAAGTCTGCCCGGTATTGCTTGCACCAGTCTTCAATCCAAAGGTGATTGTTCCGTTGTCGCCTGTGCAGTTGATGTCGGCTGTAACAGTAGACGACTCCAATTCAGGCATCTCCCTGGCATCTTCTATATCGACAGGGTAGAACTCAGACGCACACTGGAAGGTGTTGTGTGTGGCAGTCACATAATAGCGACCAGGAGCCAGGGGCTCTGCTGCAAGCGCTGCCGTTGTGAACACACCAGCTCCATGCGATGAGAAGCTAGCGTTGTACAAGCGGAGCGTGTAGTTCGCATCAATGTTAGCCGTTGTATTAACCGTTGCATTGTCCGCAGGGTTGCCTGAGCTTGTGATAGTTATGAAGTCGGTCGTGCCATTAAAGAAAACAGAGCCGTTTTCGACATCACAAGACGTATCATCTGTGCTGCTTGCCTGGAGGGTGATCACAACCGGTACGTATTGAAGGTTGAAAGTGGCCGTAGCAGAGCAGTTCAAGCCTGTAGACTGGTTGTCGGTCACCCTCACCCAATACTGTCCGTCCTCAACATTTGAGATGGTTGCAGTTTGGCCACCATTGCCCACTGCTACTGGGTTGACAACGCCAATCGAGCCTTTATGCCATTGGTAGAGGTATGCCCCACCATCGTTGTTGCCAATAGTCACTGTTAAGCTACCGTCAAAGTTGGCAGGATCACAATATGTATTTGGTCGTACCTGGCTAATTGATGGCGTTGGCTTCACCGAAACGTCGTTAATAATTACCTGACGGAAGTTGGACTTACAACCCGAACCAGATGTGCTGGTGGCTTGCACGTAGTAGGTTCCGCTTGGTAAACTACTTACTACGTTTCCTGCGAAAGCATAGGTACCAGAAATGTCGGTAAAGGCATTATTGAAAAGTTTGAAAGTGTAGCCACCTGTACCATTCGAAACATTGTTTAAGAATACATCATTCACGGTGATTGTTCCGTTTTGCGCTGGGTTACAATCCTGCGAATTGGTTTTCGTGATGTCGGCAGCACGAATTAGCACCTGGTTCGGGGTGTCTTTCACCTGAACGATCACCTGATCAGAGCATCCCCGTCCAAATCCATTGTTACCTG
>TARA_R110001606_G_scaffold21302_1_pt1 | contig 136258 bp, 122 predicted proteins | sample TARA_R110001606 | Tara Oceans TARA_R110001606 (sample SAMEA4398315) | marine metagenome | biome: Polar Biome; feature: [SRF] surface water layer (ENVO:00010504); material: water (ENVO:00002006), including particulate matter (ENVO:01000060) such as... | depth 5 m | reverse complement strand
CGGCGTCCGGCGTCCGGCGTCCGGCGTCCGGCGTCTGGCGTCTGGCGTCTGGCGTCTGGCGTCTGGTGTCTGGTGTCTGGTGTCTGGTGTCTGGCGTCCGGCGTGATACGCCAAAAAAAAGCCCGGCGCGGGGCCGGGCTTTTTTTACCAGAACGAGGCGATCAGAGCTTGCTGTCGAGCTCGGGAACCGCTTCGAACAGGTCCGCCACCAGGCCGTAATCCGCCACCTGGAAAATCGGGGCTTCTTCGTCCTTGTTGATGGCGACAATCACCTTGGAGTCCTTCATGCCGGCAAGATGCTGGATCGCACCGGAGATGCCCACGGCGATGTAGAGCTGCGGCGCCACGATCTTGCCGGTCTGCCCGACCTGCATGTCGTTGGGCACGAAGCCGGCGTCCACGGCGGCGCGGGACGCACCAACGGCGGCGCCCAGCTTGTCGGCAACCTTGTAGAGAATCTCAAAGTTGTCGCCGTTGCCCATGCCACGGCCACCGGAAATCACGATGTCGGCGGCGGTCAGCTCGGGGCGGTCGGACTTGGCCAGCTCTTCACCGATAAAGGTGGAGAGGCCGGATTCCTTGACCACGTCCAGGTTTTCCACCGAGGCGGAACCGCCTTCGGCGGCCACGCCATCAAAGGAAGTACCGCGCACGGTGATCACTTTCTTGGCGTCGGTGCACTTCACGGTGGCAATGGCGTTGCCAGCGTAGATCGGGCGACGGAACGTATCGCCATCGACCACGTCGGAGATCTCGGAGATCTGGGCCACGTCCAGCAGCGCGGCGACGCGCGGCGCGAAGTTCTTACCGGTGGTGGTGGCGGCGGCCAGGATATGGCTGTAATCCGCGCCCACTTCAGCGACCAGGTCGGCGATGTTTTCGGCCAGTTGATGCTCGTAGGCATCGTTGTCCGCGCACAGTACCTTGCTGACGCCCTCTGCCTTGGCGGCGGCTTCGGCGACGGCGCCGCAGCCTTTACCGGCGACCAGCACGGTGATGTCGCCGTCCAGTTCCTTGGCGGCGGCGAGAACGCTCAGGGTGACCGGGTTGAGCGTGGCGTTGTCGTGTTCGGCGTAAACTAAAACACTCATCAGATCACCTTCGCTTCGTTCTTCAGTTTGTCGACCAGCTCGTCCACGGAGCCCACCATCACGCCCGCTTTACGCTCGGCCGGCGTTTCCACCTTCTCGATCGTCACGCGCGGGGTCAGGTCAACGCCCAGGTCCGCCGGGGACTTCACGTCCATCGGCTTCTTCTTGGCTTTCATGATGTTCGGCAGGGAAGCGTAACGGGGCTCGTTGAGGCGCAGGTCGGTGGTCACCACCGCCGGCAGCTTCAGCTCGATGGTCTGCAGGCCGCCGTCGATTTCACGGGTCACCTTGACCTTGCCTTCTTCCACATTCACCTCGGAGGCGAACGTACCCTGAGCCATGCCGGTCAGCGCGGCCAGCATCTGGCCGGTCTGGTTGTTGTCGTCGTCGATCGCCTGTTTGCCAAGAATAACCAGCTCGGGCTTCTCTTCGTCGACAATCGCCTTCAGCGCCTTGGCGATACCCAGCGGCTGGGTTGCTTCATCGGTCTCGACCAGGATCGAGCGATCCGCGCCCAGCGCCATGGCGGTGCGCAGTTGTTCCTGAGCGGCCTTGGGACCGACGGAGACGGCCACGATTTCGGTGACCACGCCTTTCTCTTTCAGACGAACCGCCTCTTCAACGGCGATTTCGCAGAAAGGGTTCATGGCCATTTTCACATTGGCGAGATCAACACCGGAGTGGTCTGCCTTAACGCGAACCTTAACGTTGTAGTCAATGACTCGCTTGATGGGTACAAGAACCTTCATAGGATCCTCGGAATCTTCCACTTGGTGACTTAAGTAGTCCCCGTCCAGAGACGGCGACGGCCGGCATTGCCGGACTCGCCCTGCGATTGCGACACGACGGGGTCTGGAAGCCCACCCCGGGTTGTCGCAATCACACGCCCCATGTCGCTCTCGCTGCGGCATCTTTCAGGACGGAAACTATGAAGGAGGCGAGACGACGATGAACGTCGGGGGCCCCGCGCGAGAGCCGGTATCTTGAACGCTGCCCCACGGAAAATCAATAGAACAAGGCTCTCCCAAATGACCTAAGCAGATGATTTTGCTGCCAATTGTTACCTTGTTTCATGACTCATCAGTCGGCCAAGTCCTTGTAAATCAAACACCTGGCGTCGCATAATCCAAACGGTTGTTTGAGTATATGTGAAACTTGATTCCATAATATGGTGAAATGGGTGCCCGTAGCAGAATCCGCGCGGGCAGCGGGCCATCGGGACGCGTCAGTCAATAGACTTATCGCACCGTTCCTTTATACTCCGCGCCACCCCCAAGAACCTCCGCCTTATGCCGATGCCGCGCTGTATTGCGCGGCCCGTGGCGCGAGGTTTCCGGCCGGCCCGGTCCGGGCCGTAACAGAACCGCTAGCTAGGAGACAGGCTGTGGAACGCGAATCTATGGAAGTCGACGTAGTCATCGTCGGCGCCGGTCCGTCCGGTCTGGCAACCGCTTGCCGCCTGGGCCAGATCGCCCAGGAAAGCGGCCAGGAACTCAGCGTCGTAGTGGTAGAGAAAGGCTCCGAGGTCGGTGCCCATATTCTCTCCGGTGCCGTGCTGGAACCCCGTGCCCTGAACGAACTCTTCCCCAACTGGAAAGAACTGGGCGCGCCCCTGAACAGCCCGGTTGATGGTGACGAAATCTATTACTTCACCGGCGCCGACAAAGGCAGCAAAGTACCCGGCCCGTTTGCCCCCAAGACCATGCACAACGAGGGCAACTACGTTATCTCCCTGGGTAATCTGTGCCGCTGGCTGGCCGAGCAGGCCGAAGGCCTGGGCATTGAAATCTTCCCCGGTTTCGCCGCCACCGAGGTGCTCTACAACGAAGATGGCTCGGTAAAAGGCATCGCCACCGGCGATTCCGGCATCGACCACAACGGCGAGAAGAAGCCCAGCTACACCCCGGGCATGGAACTGCACGCCAAGTACACCGTGTTCTCCGAAGGCTGCCGTGGCCACCTCGGCAAGCAGCTGATGGAGAAGTTCAACCTGCGCGAAGGCGCCGACCCGCAACACTATGGCATCGGCATCAAAGAGTTGTGGGAAATCGACCCGGCCAAGCACAAACAGGGGCTGGTAATCCACACCGCCGGCTGGCCGCTGAGCGAATCCGGCTCGCCGGGGGGTGGCTTCCTGTACCACATGGAAGACAACCAGGTGACCCTGGGTCTGATCACCGATCTCGCCTACTCCAACCCGCACGTCTCGCCGTTCGACGAGATGCAACGTTGGAAACTGCACCCGGAAATCAAAAAATATCTGGAAGGCGGCAAACGCGTCAGTTACGGCGCCCGTGCCATTTCCAAAGGCGGTCTTCAATCCCTGCCGAAGATGACCTTCCCCGGCGGCATTCTGGTCGGTTGCGACGCCGGCACGCTGAACTTCGCCAAAATCAAAGGCAACCACACCGCCATGAAATCCGGCATGATGGCCGCCGAAGTGATCAGCGAAGCGATCAAAGGCGAGCGCGCCAACGATGAGCTGAGCGAATACAAAAGCGTGTTTGAAAACAGCTGGGTCTACGAAGAACTGCATCAGCAGCGCAACTTCGGCCCCGCCCAGCATAAGTTCGGTAATTTCCTGGGCTCCGCGTTCGCGTTTGTCGACATCAATATCTTCAACGGCAAACTGCCGCTGACCATGCACGACACCACCCCGGATCATGACACTCTGAAACCGGCGGACCAGTGCAAGAAAATCGACTACCCGAAACCGGACGGCAAACTGACCTTCAACAAACTGGATTCGGTGTTTCTCTCCAACACCAACCACGAAGAAGATCAGCCCTGTCACTTGCAGTTGAAAGACCCGAGTATTCCGATCGAATACAACCTGCCCAAGTACAACGAACCGGCGCAGCGCTACTGCCCGGCGGGTGTGTACGAGGTGGTGGAAGACGAAACCAGTGGCGAAAAGCGCTTCCAGATCAACGCGCAGAACTGTGTCCACTGTAAGACCTGCGACATCAAGGACCCCACCCAGAACATCAACTGGGTGCCGCCGGAAGGCACCGGCGGACCGAACTACCCGAATATGTGATTCGGGGTCGCGATAAAAAAGAGGCGCTCTTCGGAGCGCCTCTTTTTTAATAGCAGTTTTCAGTTTTCAGCTCCAGAATGGCACCACCCCGCCCCACTGAAAACTGAACACTGAAAACTCCCCCCCTCTTTATCGTCGCAGATACGCGAGAACATGCCGTGCCACTTGGTCGGGTCGTTCAGAGGTCAGCGCGTGGCCGGTGCCGGCAATCTCCACGTAGGTGACTTGCTCGCCCAACTCCGCCCGCAGGGCCTTGCCGGCTTTGTCCGGCGGTGCGATGAAATCCTCGGCGGGCTGCACCAGCAGAAACGGCTTGCCGCCGGCCCGCTTAAAGAACTCCCCGTCGATGCCCGCCACCGCCCGCGACTGGGCGCGCATCAGCTGCGGATACCAGCCGTGCAGCCACACCGAGGGGTCATTGCCGGCCGCGAAAAAGGCGCGCTCAATGGCCCGCAGGCGCTGCTCGTCAGGCAGCGAGAGATCCACCGAATCACGCAGCACCTGTTTCTGTTCATCGCTCATGGGGAAATTGCCGCCGGCGGCGAGCAGCACCAGATGATCGACCCGCCGCGGGTAAAGCGTCGCGAACGTGCGCGCCAGGCGGTTGCCAAAGGCGTGGCCGATCACGGTCAGTCGGTCAATGTCCAGTGCATCCAGCACCGCGGCGATGTCTCCGGCAAGCGCCTGCATTGACACCGACCCCGGCGTCAGATCCCCCTCGCTGGCGCCGATGCCACGCGGCTGAATCAACACGACCCGGTAACCCGCTTCCACCAGACGCTCGGTCAGGGTGCACCGATACTCGCCGGTGTAATCCTCCACGCCACGGCCCAGCGACGGCAGAATCGTGATGACACCGCCCTCGCCCTGACCGTGAATGCGCACATGGCTGGCCACCTCGCCGTGCCGGACAATCTGCTCGTGTAACACCGTGAACTCCTTTCTGGAAAGACGCCGCGCGCCGGAAAGGATTAATATACTCTCATTAAAAATGACCGCACAGCCAGTGCCAGCCGATGCGCCAACGCCCCGGAATGCGGGGCGCCACGGGGCCGGCTCCGCGTGGTTCAGGGCGCCGGCATGGCAGGAAGAATGAAGGATGGCTAGTCGTGTCGCTTGGCGGCGGGCTTTTCTTCCTTCTCATGAAGGCACTGCGCGAAGCCACGTAATCCTTCCAATAGAGGGCTCAGCCCGCTCCAGAGCGCCTCATCGTGAAGCAGCTTATAGGTTCCTGTGAGCCCTGGCGCCCTACTCCGCTGTCGCTCATCAGCAGCGGTTTCCATGCGCTCCAGGCCTTCGGTGACGGCACGGCTTAGAACCGCCAGACGCTCCGGCGGCACCTTGCCCAACGCCATAACCAGTAATGAGACGTTCTGCATTACGTTGCGGGACTGTGGCTGGTTGGCACCGGCCAGAACGATTCTGGAGACATCGGTGGACGCTTCCAGAAAGTCGTTGGCAATACGAAGCACGCCGTGCTTGTGCAGATTGTTCAGCAGCCGGTCCAGTTCTTGCCGTGCTTCATCCGGCGCGGCGGGTGCCGGCACTTCATAATGAATTCCCATGGCCATCAGAATTTCTCCGGGTTGCGGGCCTGGCCCGGTGGTTGAACGTAATCCTGGCGCTGCCATTTGCGCTCCGTGAGCACCCCGCTCTGTGGTGTCGCCTTCCAAAAGCGGTGGTTGGTCGGCGGCAGCGGCGGCGGCCCGTCTACCTGCACCACTTCCATACGGGCGGCAATTTCCTTGTACGCCGGGGTGTCGCTGTCCTTGTCCGCATCGTTGGAGGTGAGGATATTGATGGCGTGTTCGTTATCGGTGGCGTTTTCCGGCACATAGACCTCGTTGCCGGTAACCCGGTCGGTGACCAGAACATGAACGCTGATTTCACCGTAAGGGCTGATCAGCTTGACCAGGCTGCCGGTCTTCACGCCTCGCCGCGCCGCCAGATCCGGTGACACCTCCACGAAATTACCGGGCACCAGACTGCGCAAGCCCCGCGACCGGTGCGTCAGGTTGCCTTCATGGAAGGTCTCCAGAAGCCGGCCGTTGTTAACATGAATGTCATAGGTCTCATCCAGCTTTTCGCCGGGCGGGTAGAAGTCGAGAGCGTGCAATTTCGCCTTGCCATCGGCAAAGGGGTAACCGTCCATGTACAGGTGAGGGGTGTCGGTGCCGTCAGCGGCCACTGGCCACTGCAGGGATTTGAAGCCTTCCAACCGGTCGTAACTGACCCCCGCGAACATCGGCGCCAGCGATGCCGCTTCGTCCATGATTTCCGAGGGATTCTGGTAATCCCAGGGCGCGCCGAGCGCACCGGCCACCTCGGTCAGAATCAGCCAATCGGGCTTGCAGCCGGGCAGCGGTTCCATGACCTGATAAAGGCGCTGAAAGCGGCGTTCGGTATTGACGAAGGTGCCTTCCTTCTCAACGCTGGGCGCGCCGGGCAGCACCACGTCCGCCTGTTCACAGGTGCGCGTGAAGAAAATGTCCTGCACCACCAGAAAATCCAGTTTATCGAAGGCTTCCTGCACGTAATTGGCGTCGGCATCAACGATCGCCATTTCCTCGCCCATGACATACAGTGAACGAATCTTATCGTCGTGAATCGCCTGCACCATGGTGTGGTTGTTATAGCCCTTTCCGGAAGGAATCTTCACACCCCAGGCCTTCTCGTAGCGCTCGCGGACCGCATCGTCGGCGACGAATTCGTAACCTGGGAAGCGGCCGGGCATGGCGCCGAAGTCACTGGCGCCCTGCACGTTGTTGTGCCCGCGCATCGGGTAACAGCCGGTGTTCGGCCTGCCCGAGTTGCCGGTCACCAGCATCAGGTTGGCCAGCGCCGTGGACACGTCGGAGCCGTTCACATGCTGGGTCACGCCCATCGCCCAGATCGCGCAGGCGCTCTTGGCCGTGGCGATCATGCGCGCCAGCCCGGCCAGCCTTTGCGCTTCGATTCCGGTGATTTCCTCGGCGTATTCCAAGGTGAACGGTTCCAGACTGCGGATGTACTCCTCCACCTTATTGACCTTGGCGTCGAGGAATTCCCGGTCTTCCAGGCCGTTATCGAAAAGGTATTTGATGATCGCGCTGATCCAGACCAGATCGGTGCCCGGCCGGGGGTGGATGTGCTCATCGGCCCGTTCGACCATTTCATTGCGGCGCAAGTCGGCCACAATGTGCTTCTGGCCGCGGTGCTTCTGCGCCTGCTTCAGCCGGGTCGCGATCACCGGATGACTTTCCGCGGTGTTCGAGCCGACAATGATCAGCAACTCGGCACCGGCCAAATCGGAAATCGACCCCTCGTCGCCGCCGTAGCCCACCGTGCGCCATAATCCCTGGGTCGCCGGTGACTGGCAGTAGCGGGAGCAGTTATCGATGTTGTTGGTGCCGATCACGGCGCGGGCCAGCTTTTGCATCAGATAGGATTCCTCGCTGGTGCATTTGCTGGAGGACACAAAAGACAACGCATCGGGGCCATGCTGCTCTTTGATCTCGTTGAAACGGTGGGCGATCAGCCGATAGGCTTCCTCCCAGCTTGCTTCGCGAAACTGGCCGTTATCACGGATCAATGGCGTGGTCAGGCGGTCTTCCGAGTTGACAAAGTCCCAGCCGAACTTGCCTTTCACACAGGTGGAGATGCCATTTACCGGCGCCTCTTCCACCGGCTGAACCTTGAGGATCTTACGGTCGCGGGTCCACATCTCGAAGGCGCAGCCCACACCACAATAGGTGCATACCGTCTTGGTCCGTTTGATTTCTGGCTGGCGCCAGGCGCTGTCGATTTCCGAAAGTCCGAAGATCAGCGGAAAGCCGACGGTGGGCTCGACCGCCTTGATCAAATCAATGGCCGGTCGTTTCAGCGAGGCAGGCATGGCGGTCAACGGCCCTGCCTCACCGAGCATGGTTTTCTCCATCAAGGCATTGCAGGGGCAGACCGTTACGCAGTGGCCGCAGGACACACAGCTGGACTCGTTGGCGACTTCGCCGCCATCCCATAGCACGCGCGGGTCATCGCTTTGCCAGTCGATGCTCAGTGTTTCCGTGACCTGAATATTCTGACACGCCTCCACGCAACGCCCGCAGAGAATGCATTGGTCCGCGTCGTAACGGTAAAACGGATGGCTGTCGTCGACCTCGTAAGGTTTTTGTCGATAGGGGTAACGCTGGTAAGGGATTTCCATTTCCCGCACCACGTTATGAACCTGGCAATCACCATTGTTGTTTTCACACACCGAACAATACAGCTCGTGGCGGGCGACGATACGGTCCGCCCCTTCACGGCGTGCCTGCTCAGCCTGCTCGTCGTTGAGACCGATGCGCAGGCCGTCGCGTGCTTTGAGGCTGCAACCGCGCTGCAACTGGCCATCGGCGACGACCCAGCAGGTATCGCAGGTCTGAAGGGCGCCCAGAGTCGCGTCGTAGCAAATATGGGGGAGACTGATTTGGTGGCCGGCGAGAAATTCGATCAGTGGTATGTCGGCCGGGCCGACCAGCTTTCTGTCGTCCACGGTGACCGTGCAGAGCTGAGAGTCTGGCATGACAGGCTGCTCCCTGGCGTTGCGCCGATGCGCCACTCAGAGGCACACCGGCCAGTCCGTTGAGTGGTTCTGTCAGCCTAGTCCAGGGGGCCCCGCCGGCGCAAAGCGGCCAGCCGCCGGCCCCGCCGCTCGTCAAACACTGCGTTTCCCGGTGTTTGCTGTCATTTCCGTGTGAGTCCCCGGTGATGACCGATCAGCATTTTACCTGTTTTTTCCTTTCCTCCAGGGCGCCCCTGCGCCGTGCCAGGCTCTCGCGGCGCCGCCGCCACCAGGCCCGCACCCGGCGCTCCATTGAGTTCAGCAGTTTCAGGGGGGGCATCGCTGGCATATAGAAGACCGGCTGCGGCACCTCCGGGTCCGTTTTATCCCGTCGCTGTTGTTCGCCTGGCTTCATCGCTCTCTCCTTGTCAAAGCACGCCGTGAGGCTGTGCGGAAAGAGTGAGGCCGTTTCTTTGTTCAATCCAACGAAAAGAATTACATTACTCTTTCAGATTTTCTGAACACAGGGAGAACCCCCATGCCGCATCAGCCGCCAAGCCGGGCGCCCTTGCTGGACAACGACGTGCTGCGAAGCTTTGTCGCCATTGCCGAGAGCGGCAGCTTTACCCGCGCCGCGCAGCAGGTGTTTCGCACGCCCTCGGCGTTGAGTATGCAGATCAAGGGCTTGGAAAAGACGCTCGGGCACGCTCTGTTCGTGCGCGAGGCCCGGCAGGTGCGGTTAACCGCCCATGGCGAGATTCTGCTGGGTTATGGCCGTCGTCTGCTCAAGCTCAACGAGGAGGCGATCGCCCGTTTTCTCGCACCGCCCTTGAGCGGCACCGTGCGGCTGGGCTCGCCGGATGACGTCAGCACCCGTATCTTGCCGGAGGTGCTGATGCGGTTCGCCCAGTCCCATCCGGCGGTGCAGGTGGACGTGGTGGCCGGTCGCAGTGTCGAGCTTGCCGAGCGTTTGCGGCACGGCGAGTTGCACCTGGCGCTGGTCACCCTGGGCATGGACGACGTCGACGGCAGCCAGGCGCAGGTGGTGCACAGTGAGCCGCTGGTGTGGGCAGGAAGGCGCGCCGGCGCTGCCCGGCACCGCTCGCCGTTGCCGCTGTCGCTGGCCAGTCATGGCTGCGCCTGGCGGCGCATGGCGCTGGATGCGCTGGACGGCGCCGGCATTGAATATCGCGTTGCTTACAGCAGTGAACACTGCGCCGGCCAGGAAGCGGCGATGCTCGCCGACCTGGCGGTGGCGCCCTTCCCCGCCAGCCTGGTGCAAGCGCCACTGACGGCGCTGGGCCCGGACGCCGGGCTGCCACCGTTGGGCCACTACCAGATTGGCCTGTTGCGCCACCACGCCGAGCCGGCCAGCGAGGAGCTGGCGCGGCACATCGTCGAGGCGTTTCGAAACCTGCCCTCTAGGGTCGCGGCGGGCTAGAGAGCCTCCTCAATCACTCTCTGATGATTCCGGCTTTCCTAGGGATCGAGCTCTTCCTTGCCTTTCCACACCAGGCTGTACAGATCCCGGCGTCGGTCACGCTGGTTGGTGACCGAGCCTTCGCTGTGCAACAGCTTGAGCTTCTCGAGATCGACATCGGCGAACAGCAGCATCTCGGTGTTGGGCACCGATTCGCCAATGATGCCATCGTGGGGAAAGTAGAAATCACTGGGCGAAAACACCGACGATTGCGCGTACTGGATGTCCACGTTATCGACCCGTGGCAGATTGCCAACGCTGCCGGAAATCGCCACGTAGCATTCGTTCTCGATGGCGCGCGCCTGGGCGCAATGGCGCACCCGCAGGTAACCGTTCTTGGTGTCGGTCCAGAACGGTACGAACAGGATTTCCATGCCCTGCTCGGCGAGCAGACGACCCAGTTCCGGAAACTCCACGTCGTAGCAGATCAAAATACCGATGCGGCCGGCGTCGGTGTCGAAGATGCGCAGGCCATCGCCGCCCTGAATCGCCCAATCCTTGCGCTCGTGAGGCGTAATGTGGATTTTTTTCTGCGCCTCCACCGAGCCATCGCGGCGCATCAGATAGCCGACATTGTACATGCGGCCGTCTTCTTCCAACGGCATCGACCCACCGATGATGTTGATGTTGTAGCTGACCGCCATGTCCGCCAGGGCATCCCGGATCTCTTCAGTGAAGCTGGCCAGATAGCGCACGGCCTCCACCGAATTGAGATCGGTCTTCAGGCCCATCAGCGGGGCGCTGAAAAATTCCGGCAGCACGGCGAAATCGGCGCGGTAGTCGGACAGCGAATCGATAAAGAATTCCACCTGACTGACCAGATCCTCCACTGAGCGCACCGCGCGCATGCGCCGCTGCACCACGCCGATGCGCACCACCGAACGACGCGGCCAGGTGCCTTCGTCTTCCGGCTGATAGAGGATGTTGTCCCATTCCAGCAGGGTGGCGTAGCCACGGGAGCTTTCGTCTTCGGGCAGATACTTGGTGAGCAGCCGCTTGACGTCGAAACCGTTGGAAAGCTGGAAGGTCAGGATGGGATCGTAAATGGCGCGCGCTTCGACCTCGGCGATGTAGTCGGTGACCGGCATTTTGTCGGCGTAATCCTTGTAACCGGGCAAACGACCACCGGCCAGAATGGCACGCAGATTCTCATCGCGGCACAGCTCCTTGCGCGCCTCGTACAGGCGGCGGCCCAGCCGATAGCCCCGATACTCCTGATCCACGAACACATCCAGCCCGTACAGCGCGTCGCCCTTCTTGCTGTGCGAGCGGACCTTGTCGTCGGTGATCAGGTCTTCATAGCGGTGCGGGTTGGAGAACCGGTCGTAGCTGACCTTGATGGTCAACGCGGTGGCCACCAGCTCGCCGTTGTCCTCGATCGCCAACTGCCCCTCGGGAAACAGGCGAATCAGGGTGCTGACGGTGTCCTCCGGCCAAGCGCCACCGATATCGTGATAAACCTGATCCATCAGTTTCGCCAGGGCGGGATAATCATCGCGGCGCAGTTGCCGCAAGCGCAGTCGGGTACTTTCTTCGGCCATGCTTCACTCCAGAATCGGCTCAGGCATTCAAAGGCGGAAAGGGGATCAGCCAGCAGCAATCCCGATTGTGCAGCGCGTCCAGGTTGCGCGGATACAAGGCAACGCCGTCGGGGCGGATAAACAGGGCGGCGCCGGAACGCAGGCCGATAAAACCGGACACCTGCTCAACCACATAGCCGCCGGGTTCACGGAATTCACTGCGCAGAGGTTCGGGAATCGCTTCGTAACCCACCAGACCGTTGGCCAGCGGGTCGTCCACCGCGCGCCGGTCACGGTACAGGCCGATCGCGTCGGCGCCGATCAGCAGCACCATTCCCTGGTGAAAATGCAGCAGATTGACCGGCCCCCGGTCCGGCAATGACAGGACTTCCTGCCGTGAGATTATGTTGTCCATAAAGCTCCAGTTTAACGGGGAGCCGCGAGGCCCATGCAGGAAAAGATTGTAATACTTACCGGCGCCAGAATCTCGGTGGAGTCCGGGATAAACACCTTCCACCGCCACCGGCAGGGCCGCGCCACCGAGCTGGTGCCGGCGCAGGTGAGCGCTCTGATCGCCGCCTAGCGTTGATCGGCACTCCAGCCATACAGCTCCGCCAGCGCCTGTTGACGGCGCCGCCGGGCCATCCGAAAACGCCATGCCAGTGGCGCGTGCACCAGCAACAGGGCGGCGGCCAGCAGCAGCCACGCTGATCGCACCAGCGCCGGCCACGGCTGATCCAGCCGCTGGCGGGTATCGACTTCCAGCCGCACGGCGCCGTCGGCGGTCTCGCCGCGGCGCACCACCACGCCATCGATCTGGAACCGGGTTTGCCCGCTCGCACCGGCCAAAGCAACCATTTGCCGCCACACCTGGCCGGCGCTCTGCTCGCTCGGCGCGCCCTGCCGGATTGGCTCCGGCACCTGGATCACGACGCCGCCGGTCTGCGAATCGATGATCTCATCGGCCAACCGCCGAACCGCCTTATCGGCGCGCTGGAACCCCGCTTCGCGGGCGTAACCGAGCAGCTTATCGACGTGGTGATGAAGGATCACACCGGGCATCGGCTGGCCGGCCTCGTCAGGCGTTCCCTGAGCGTCGTTTTGCGCCGCGTCGGTCGACGCGCCAAGCACCGCATCATGAAAAGCGGCCCAGTCCCCGGGTTGGGATTCGCGCGGCAGTTTCACCACCTTGACCATCTCCCAGCGCAGCAGATCGCAGGGCCGCGCCGAGCGGTACTGCGACATCGCCTCCGGGCAGGCCCGGTCCACCAGGGCGACCACCGCGGGCAAATCCTTCACCAGCATCGGCCGGGTCTTGGGGTCGCGGTTGCCCTGTAACAGGGCCAGCATCTCCAGGCGCGGGTCGCGGCTAAGATTCAGAAACTCACCGTCGATCAATGCCTGCGCGGTCTCGTCATTCAGTTCCGTGTCGCCGGCGGGCTGCGCGCCCCCCCAGCGAATCCGGCGGCAATCGACGAGCGGCGCGCCGCCCTCCCGCCGCACCTGGCAACGACCGCTGCCGCGCAGGCTGACCGGCGTCGCGTAACCCGGCGGTTGCGCCATCAGCGCCTGCGCATCGCCATACTGTCGGGGGCCGTGTTGCGTCAGCGCGCTCCACGCCAACGCCAGATCCGCCGAGGGCGCGGCGGACGCCAGCAAGGCACCGAGCAACGCCAGGCCACCCAATATCGCCAGAGTCAGGTGCCGTCCCCAGAACACCGGCGGCACCTGGCGAACCTCTTTATCCAGTGACAAATGCCGGTCCCAGCGCACCACGCCATGATCGTCCACGCGCAGCTCCGCCTCCACCGTGCGGCCTTCTTCCAGCTGCACGTGGGGCCGCCAATGGGCGGGCAGATCGAACGGCAGTTTGTCGCCCAGGGTAACGCCGGCGCTGACCGCCTGGCCGCCTTCCTCAAGGCGGATCAAATGCAGGTCCAGCGCGCCCGACACCACGTTCACCTTGCGCGCCGGGCCCGGCTTCCAAGGCCGCCAGAACAGCCACAGGGCCAGGGCGATCGAGATCAGCCCGCCGGCCAGCCACAACGGCCGGCTGCCATCCAGTTGCGACCAACTGGCGATCCACAGGCCCGCGAACCCGAGCAGCCAGAACAGCCCCGACAACAGCCCCAGGCCACGCCCTTCGCGGGCAAAGATCTCCGCCTCGGTTTCATCGCGCTGGTCGACGATGTCCACCCGCCGGCGGCGCGCTTCGTCATCGCTCTGCGCGCCGTCGTCGACATCGAACACATCGCCGATCTCCCCGCGCACGCCGCTCTGCCACTGGTCATCCGCCTGGGCGCGGCGCTGATCGCGCTCGCGGCCCTCCAGCAAAGTGAATTCATCATTGAGCCGGACCACCGCGGCCAGGTTATCGGCGAACACCACCTCGGCCCGATTGTCCTGGGTCAGGAACAGGCGCGCGTCATAGGGCAGCAGCACCTCGACACCGCCAATCGTGTCGTGCAGCGTTTTGTTGCCGTTGCTCTCCAGGCCGTGCTGCTGGTAGGCGCCCTCCAGAACGAACACCTCTTCGCTGTCCAGTGTCAGCGCCTTGCCGGGCTTTTCCGGGCGGCGCAGATGCGGCAGCAGCGCCTCGCGCTCACCCGGATCCAGCCGGCGGATCGACACCGACTCTCGCTGCAATGACGAAAGCGCCTGCCTGGACTGGCGGCGGCGACTTTTGTAGCCAATCAGGCTGTAAAGGGAAATGCCGACAACGGCCAACAGAAAAAGGATTTTGAGCAACGCCAGAAGTGCCACGAAAAAGTCCATCTTATCGGGGAAAAGCGGCATCCTATCCGATCATTCCGGTCATTTCAGGACCTGGCGCAAACCCTGGCGTGGCCCGTTATTTCTTCGCCAGGGTGATTGGGCTAGACTGCCGGGTTCACCACCACGAACAACAGGCTAGCCGCGCACCATGACTCAGAAACAGGTAGACGATCTCAATATCCAATCCCAGACGGTGCTGATCACGCCGCGGGCTCTGAAAGAAAAGCTGCCGCTCAGCGACGCCGCCCGTGACACCGTGCTGAACGGCCGGCAGACCCTTCGCGACATTTTGGATCGCAAGGACCCGCGCCTGTTCGTGGTGATCGGCCCGTGTTCGATTCACGACCCCCGCGCGGCCCTGGAGTACGCCGCCCGCCTGCGCAAGCTGGCCGATGAAGTCGACGATGCCCTGTATCTGGTGCTGCGCGTGTATTTCGAGAAGCCGCGTACCACGGTGGGCTGGAAGGGCCTGATCAACGACCCGTACATGAACGACTCGTTCAAGGTCGAGGAAGGCCTGCACATCGCCCGCAAGCTGCTGCTCGACGTGGCCGAGCTGGGGCTGCCGGCGGCCACCGAAGCGCTCGACCCGACCACCCCGCAATACCTGCAGGACCTGATCGCCTGGTCGGCGATTGGCGCGCGCACCACCGAAAGCCAGACACACCGGGAAATGTCGTCTGGTCTGTCCAGCCCGGTGGGCTTCAAGAACGGCACCGACGGCAGCCTGGACGTGGCCGTCAACGCCATGCTCAGCGTGCTGCACCCGCACCGTTTCCTGGGCATCGACCCGGATGGCCGGGTGGCGCTCACCACCACCAGCGGCAACCCTTACGCGCACGTGGTGCTGCGCGGCGGCGGTGGCAAACCGAACTACGACTCCGTGTCCGTGTCGCTGGCGGAAAGCGCCCTGGCCAAAGCCGGCGTGTCCACCAACATCATGGTGGATTGCTCCCACGCCAACTCCAACAAAGACCCTAATCTGCAACCCCTGGTGATGGAAAACATCGGCAACCAGATTCTCGAGGGCAACACCTCGATCATCGGGCTGATGGTGGAATCCCACCTCAAACAGGGCAGCCAGAAAATTCCCGAAAACCTGGAAGACCTGGAGTACGGCGTTTCGGTCACCGACGGCTGCATCAGTTGGGACACCACCGAGCGCAGCGTCCGCGACCTAGCCGACAAAGTCCGCGACACCCTCGCCCAACGCGGCCGCTGATCCACCACGGCACCCGCCGGCCTCCCACCACCACAAGAGGCCGGCGCCCTCCCTCCCCGTCTGAACACTGAAAACTGAACACTGAAAACTTGGTATACACCCCCTCCCATTCTATTTCCTTTAGAAATCAATACGTTCCCGTTGGGAAACAAGCCGTTTCCCGATTTTACATTTGATTTCTTGCCAGATCGCGCCGGATAGCCGCATCTTTTCCACTGTTATTTCTTGTAACGCCCTGCTATTGTGCCGGCGCATTTTTTCTCAGGGAAACTTATTAATGAAAAAAATCTACCTGAAATCCGCCTTAGCCCTCGCCGTAACCGCCGCCTCCTGCCAGGCCCTGGCCAACGGTATCGCTCTAAACGAACAAAGCGCCAGCAGCGCCGGCACGGCCTACGCCGGGCGCGCCTCCACCGCCCGTGACGCCAGCATTCTGTATGGCAACCCGGCCGGCCTGAGCCGTCTGGAGCGCACCCAGATCAGTGCCGGTGGTGCCTTTATCCACGCCAAGACCGACATCAGCAACGCCCAGGCCCAGGGCGCGGTGCCGTTCACCGGCACCAACGACGGCGACATGGTGCCGGATTCCGGCGTTCCGTTCGCCTACTTCGCCACGCCACTGGAAGGCAACTGGCACTTCGGCGTTGGCCTGTACGCCCCGTTCGGCGTGGCCGGCGATTACGAAGACAGCTTCCTGGGCCGCTACGAAGGCCTCAAAAGCGAAGTTCAGGTGGTAACCCTGCAACCCACCCTCAGCTACGCGTTCAATGATCGCGTGTCGGTGGGCATCGGCCCGACCTTCAACCGCATCGAAGGCACCCTGACCGCCGGCGTTAACCCGGCGTTCCCGGACGGCAAGGCCGACATCGAAGGCCACGACAGCGCGGTCGGCTATAACGTCGGCCTGCTGGTGGCACTGACCGACCAACTGGATTGGGGCGTGACCTACCACTCCAAGGTTGAATACACGCTCAACGGCAACACCGATCTGACCGGCGTTCCCCTGCCCGGCCTGAACGGCCATTACAGCGCCAAGCTGGACATCACCATGCCGGAATCCGTGGACACCTCGTTCACCTATCGGCTGGACGACCAGTGGACCCTGTTCGCCGGCGCCACCTGGACGCGCTGGAGCCGCCTGAAGGAATTCGCGGTGGAGAACAGCGGCGTGAACGCCGCCTACCAGCCGCTGTTCGGTACCGTGCGTGAAGAGCTGAACTGGGAAGACACCCTCTCCGTCGCCGTCGGCACCGCCTACCAGCTCAATCCGGAATGGCAACTGCGCGCCGGTTTCGCCCTGGACCCGTCGCCGACCAGCAACGAAGACCGCACCGTGCGCATCCCGGTGAGCAATCGCAAGATCGCCACCCTCGGCGCCGGCTGGGCCCCGACCCGCAACCTCAGTGTTGACGTTGCCTACGCCTACCTGTGGGAAAGCAAAGGCTCGGTCAACCAGGACACCTACAGCGCCGACTTCGAAAACTCCGCCCACGGTGTCAGCGGCCAGGTCACCTACCGCTTCTGATCCATACGCCGTAACGCAAAAAAGCCCCGGTCCGTTGTTCTGGCCGGGGCTTTTTTGTTTAGGGACAACACGCTTGCACGCAGCACGCGGCACGCGGCACGCTTACACGCTCAGTCAAAAAACCGGCTGCCGCGCCGCTTGGGGGCGCGGGCTCCTCTTCAGCGTGCTGCGTGCCGCGCGGTCAGCGCGTCGCCAGAGTCATGCTGTCCAGCACGCGCAGGAAGGTGGTGGGTTCGGCTTGCACGCGGTGGCTTTCCGCCCGATCCACGTAGCGGATTTCGCCGCGCGCATCGATGATGATCAGGGTCGGCATCACCGTGTCGGCGCAGTGGCCGAACAGCTCCAGCCCCAACGGCGTGCCGCCGGTGTCGACGATGTTCAGGTCGCGGGCGGCGCTCAGATCGGCGTCCACCCACCATTCCATCGCCAATCCCAGGCGCCGCGCCAATCGGCCGGTGCGTTTCAGCGGTTGCGCGCTGATCAGCACAATGCGCGCGCCACGGCGCTCAAGCTGAACACGGCGGCGCGCCAATTCGCGGATCTGCGCCATCCCCACCGGGCACCAGTTGCCGCGAAAAAACAACAGCACCGCCGGCGCGCCCAGCAGCGAGGTGGACGACACCGGCGCGCCGCTGAGCTCCCGGAACACCACCGGGGGCAGCTGCTGCCCCGGGCGCGGACCACGCTCATGTTGCGTGCGCAACGGGTGATACCAGAACAGGCTGGCGCACAGGCCGGCCAGGCCGATCGCCGTGTACAACCACGCCAGCGGCCGCGGGTCGCCCAGCGACAGCACGCCCAAGAGAGTACACGCCGCCCCCGCCCAGCAGGTCACCGTGGCCGCCGGCAACCAGGGGTGAATGCGCGCCGGTCCACGGCTGACCAGACACCCCAGCAGCATCAACACCGGCAGGTTGACCATTACCACGCCCAGCCATAACCAATGGCCATCGCGCCAGCCCAGCCACAACGCGTGGGCGCAAATCAATAAGGCCAGAAGCGGATACAAGGATATGAACAACGCCTTCACGCGGGCCATCGATCCCCCTTTTCTTTTATCCGGTGTTTTTTTATCCGGTCGGTTGATTGCTTCGAAACCGTTTTATTTTTCATCGTCGGCCGACGCCGGATCGGCGCCGCGCGGACAAATACCAGACTAAGTGGTCAGCGTCCTGGGAACAAGCCACAATACGCCGATCATTTTGTCGCGCTCACGGAGATACATGAATCAGGAACGCCCTTCACTGCGTGATCGTTGGTGGCACATCATCTTCGGCACCGACACCGAAGCCGGTCGACGTTTCGATCAACTGCTGATCGTCGCCATTCTCGCCAGCGTGGTGGCGGTGATGCTCGACAGCGTTGCTTCTATCCATCAACGCTACGGCGCCTGGCTGTACGGCATTGAGTGGTTTTTTACTTTGCTGTTCACCGTCGAATACGGCATTCGCCTGTGGGTGAGCGAGCGCCCGGCGCGCTACGCGCGCAGTTTCTTCGGCGTGGTCGATCTGCTGTCGGTGATTCCCACCTATCTGAGCCTGCTGATTCCGGGCACCAATTTCCTGCTCACCATTCGCGCACTGCGTGTGCTCAGGGTGTTCCGGGTATTGAAGCTGGCCGCGTTCATGAGCGAGGCCAATCAGCTCGGCGCCGCGCTGATTCGCACCCGCCGCAAGATCGCCGTGTTCATGTTTTCCGTGCTGGTGGTGATCGTGATCTTCGGCAGCCTGATGTACGTGGTCGAAGGGCCGGTCAATGGATTCACCAGTATTCCTCGCAGCATTTACTGGGCCATCGTCACCGTCACCACGGTGGGCTACGGCGACATTTCCCCGCAAACGCCGCTGGGCCAGGTGGTGGCGTCGTTGGCGATGATCACCGGTTACGCCATCATCGCCGTGCCCACCGGCATTATTACCGCGGAAATTTCCGCCGCCCACGTGGCGCGCCGCTATCAACGCGAGTGCCCCGGTTGCCACCGCCACGATCACGATCCGGATGCGCGCTTCTGTAAGCAATGCGGCAGCGATTTGCCGAAGCCGGACATCGGCGCCTGAGCGGAATCGCGCTGCTCAATCGGCCACGAAACGCTTCAACTCTGGAATACAGGACCCGCAGTTGGTCCCCGCGCGGCAGCTCAATCCCAGTTCGGACACCGTGCGTGCCCCCTGCTCCACCGCCGCCCGGAGTTGCCCCTCGCGAACCTGAAAGCAGGTGCACACCACCACACCCAGGTCGACGCCGCCGTCACCAGGGTCGCCCAACAACAACCCCGCGCGCTGCCCATCGGCCACCGGCTGAGCCAGGCAACCGGCCAGCCATTCAAGGTTTGCGTGCACCGGCTCGGGTGCCAGCGCCAGCCAGGCGATGATCCGGTTGTGCCGATCCAGGGCAACGCGCCGGTGATGACCGGCGGCGCTGTCATCCAGGCTCAGCCAGTGCTCCGCCTCCGGCAGCCAGGCCATGAAGGTGGTCTCGTCCGGCATCGCCTGACCGGCAAGCTGATATCGCCAATGGTGGGCATCAACGGGTACCCGAGCCCAGTAATCCACCGCCGGCGCCGCCATGGCGCCAAGCAGCAGGCCGTGCCAGCGCGGTTGCCATGGCTGGATCATCGCCGGGGTGTGCTTGAAGGCGGGCTGACCAGAATGCGGGTCGGTCAGCGCCGGCACCAGGGCGTCCACCCGGGCGCGGCCGGTGAAGCGATCGGTCCAGTGCAGCGGCATAAACAGCGCTTGCTCCGACAGCCCGTCATCGAAGCGCACCTTAACCAGCGCTTCGCCGGCGGCGCTACGCACCCGGGCGTAACCGCCTTGCTCCAGGCCGAAGCGGGCGGCGGTCAGCGGTGCGATTTCCACGAAGGGCTCATCGCGATGGCTGAACAGCATTGGCGCGCGCCCGGTGCGGGTCATGGTGTGCCACTGGTCGCGCAGGCGGCCACTGTTCAGTGTCAGCGGCAGCTCGGCACTCCGGCACTCAGCCGGCGGCGGCGCGCAGGGAATCAGCCGGGCACGGCCATCGGCGGTGCTGAAGCGGGCGTCGGAGAAACAACGCTCCGATTCCCCGAATGGCCAGCGGCGCGGTGTCCATTGCTGATAGCCGCTGTCGGTGAGCGCGGCGGCGGCGGTGAGATCCAGGCATTTGCCAAAGCGCCGGGCAAGCCCGGTCATGGCCGCGTATTCGCGGAAAATCTGCGCCGGGTGGCGGTAGTCGAAGGCGTCCGCGAAGCCCAGCCGCTTTGCCACCTGACAAAGAGCCCACCAGTCCGGACGCGCCTCGCCGGGCGCGGCGAGGAAACTTCGCTGCCGGCTGATCACCCGTTCCGAGTTGGTCACGGTGCCGTCTTTCTCGCCCCAGGCCAGGGCCGGCAAGGCAATGTCGGCGCATTCCAGCGTGTCGGTGTCGCTCACGCAATCGGACACCACCACGGTGTCGCAGGCGCGCAGCGCGGCGCGCACCCGGTCGGCCTCGGGCAGCGAATCCACCGGGTTGGTGGCGATGATCCACACCGCCTTGACGGTGCCCGCCTCGATGGCGCGGAACAGATCCACCGCCATCAGACCCGGTCGCCGGGCCAGGGCCGGAGCGCCCCAGAAGTCGGCCACCGCCTGATGGTGCGCCGGATTGTCCAGTTCCAGATGCACGGCCAGTTGGTTGGCCAACCCACCGACTTCGCGGCCGCCCATGGCGTTGGGCTGCCCGGTGATCGAGAACGGCCCGGCGCCGGGGCGGCCCACCCGCCCGGTGGCAAGGTGGGCGTTGATGATGGCGTTGCCCTGGTCGGTGCCGTTGCGGGCCTGATTGATGCCCTGGGAGAACAGCGTCACGGTGCGCCCGGTGGCCGCGAACCATTGGTAGAAGCACTCCAGGTCGGCCTGCGCCAGGCCCAATTGCGCGGCCAGCCCAGACCAGCTGCCCAGCCCGTCACGAGCCTGCGCGAGGGTGGCGTCGAAGCCCCGGGTATGAGCCTCAAGATAGGCCCGGTCCACGGCCTGGTGTTGATCCAGCCACGCCAGCAGGCCGTTGAACAGAGCCACGTCCTGGCCCGGCCGGATCGGCAAATGCAGGTCGGCCAGGTCGCAGGTGGCGGTGCGCCGCGGGTCGATCACCACGATTTTCATTGCCGGGCGGCGCTTCTTTTCCGCCGCCAGACGCTGGTACACGATGGGGTGCGCCCAGGCCGTGTTGGAGCCCGTCAGCACCACCAGATCCGCCAGCTCCAGATCCTGATAACAGCCGGGCACCACGTCTTCGCCGAAGGCGCGCTTGTGGGCGACCACCGCGCTGCTCATGCACAGCCGCGAATTGGTGTCGATGTTGGCGCTGCCAATAAACCCCTTCATCAGTTTATTGGCGACGTAATAATCCTCGGTGAGCAATTGGCCGGACACGTACAACGCCACCGCGTCCGGACCGTGCTCATCAATGACGCGGCGGAAACGCTCCGCCACTTCATCCAGGGCGCGCTCCCAACTGACGGTGCGATCACCGATGCGCGGGCTCAGCAGGCGGCCGTGTTCACCCAGGGTTTCCAGCAGGCTGGAGCCCTTGACGCACAATCGTCCGCGATTGGCGGGGTGGTCCGGGTCGCCGCGCAGGTTGTCGCCGTCGCTGATCAACCCGCAGCCCACCCCGCAGTAGGGGCAAGTGCTGCGCACCGGCTCGCCGGCGTGCGGGATGGTTTGCCTCATGCCGCCACGTCGCCACAGGCGGCGGCGCCAAATGGCAACGTCAGACGCAAGGCGCCCAGGTCGCGCCCTTCCCGCCACAGGCGCTCGTAGAAGGGTCCGTCACTGACATCGCCGTACAACACCAACCCGGCCAAGCGGCCGTCGCGCAGCAGCAGGCGCCGATAGCCGCCCGCCGGGTCCTGCACGGTGATCACCTCACCTTCGCCCTCGAAATCACCGGCCGACAGCACATCAATGCCGGCGATCTTCAGGCGCGTCACGGTGCCTTCGAAACGGTAGCGACGGTGACCCAGTTCGGCGAGATGGCTGGCGCACACTCGTGCCTGCTCGAACAAGGGCGCCACCAGGCCGAAGGTGCGCCCGCGGTGCTCCACGCATTCACCAATCGCGTAGATGCGTGGATCGAAGGTCTGCAAGGTATCGTCCACGCGGATGCCGCGGGCGCCCACCGCCAGCCCGCAATCCCTCGCCAATTGCGCGCGCGGCACGATGCCGATGGCCTGCACCACCACGTCCGCCGGCAACCGCCGGCCATCGGTGAGGCGCACCGCCGCCACCTTCCCATGGCCGTCGTCCTCCAGGGCGGCGGGCCGCTGGCCCAGCACGAACGCCAGACCGCGTTGCTGCAAATCCCGTTGAAGCCGGGCGCCGGCCACCGCATCCAGTTGCTGATTAAGCGGATGGGAGCGGCCGTGCACCAGGGTCACCGAGTGCCCCCGGCGCAACAGCGCCTCAGCCGCTTCCAGGCCAAGAAAGCCACCGCCCACCACCACCACACGGCAACGGGGCAACGCCAGCAGATGGCGGGCATCGCGCAGGTCACGAAAGCCCAGCACGCCGTTCAGATCGGCGCCCGGCACCGGCAAGGATCGCGGCGCCGCGCCGGTGGCCAGCACCAGGCGATGATAGGCAAACTCGCGGCCATCGGCGGTGTGCACCCGCCGCCGAGTGCGGTCGATGCGTGTGACCGGGGTGCCGGTAATCAGCTCGATACCCCGCTCCTGGTACCAGGCGCGGGGATGGGTGAGCAGGGTCGCTTCGTCGGTGCCGCCCGCCAGCAGCGGCGACAACATTACGCGGTTATAGCCACCGCCGGGTTCGTCTCCGATCACGGTGATGCGATACCGACTCGGTGTCAGCCGGTTCAGTTCTTCAAGCAGGCGGCAGGCGGCCATGCCATTGCCCACCACCACCAGCGCCGGCCGTTCACCCATGGCGCACCGGCGACGCCGCGATTTCCACCCGATCGCCGGCGAGCCGCACGGGGAACACCTGCAAACGGACCTCGGCGTCCTCGATGCACTCGCCGGTCTCCAGACAAAAGTGCTGCTTGTACAACGGCGAGGCCACTACCCGGCGGCCGGCCACGGAGCCGAGCAGGCCGCGGGCCAGCACATTGGCGTGGCTGAACGGGTCGTGGTTGTCCAGCGCGAACAGCCGGTCATCGCGGGTGCGAAACAACGCCACCTGGCGTTGCGCCAAACGCACCCCAACGCCGGTTTCCGGCACGATCTCCTCAAGCCGGCACACCGGTTGCCAGGTGTCCACGGTGCCCTGCCGCGATGCGGGTTTATCGATGATTGTCTCGCTCATGATTCCACCAGTTCGATGCGTTCGTGGGGATAGGCCGGACGGCGCTGTTCACGTTCGCGCACATAGGCCAGTTCGTTGTCCGGAGTAGCGTCGTTGATAAAGTGGCGGAAGCGCTTCAGCTTTTCCTCATCCTGCAGAGTGGTTTTCCACTCGCACTGGTAGGTGTCGACGATGTGCGCCATCTGAGCTTCCAATTCGTCGGCCAGCCCCAGGCTGTCGTCGAGGATCACTTCACGCAGGTACTCCAGCCCGCCCTCCAGGCTCTCGCGCCAAACACTGGTGCGTTGCAGGCGATCGGCGGTGCGGATGTAGAACATCAGGAAGCGATCAATGGTGCGCAGCAACTGGTCGTCGTCCAGATCCGAGGCAAACAGCTCGGCGTGGCGCGGCCGCATACCGCCGTTGCCGCACACGTACAGGTTCCAGCCCTTCTCGGTGGCGATCACGCCGATGTCCTTGCTTTGCGCTTCGGCGCATTCACGGGTGCAACCGCTGACACCCAGCTTGATCTTGTGCGGGCTGCGCAGCCCCCGGTAGCGTTCCTCCAGGCGAATCGCCATGGCCACCGAATCCTGAACGCCATAACGGCACCAGGTGGAACCGACACAGGATTTAACCGTGCGCATGGCCTTGCCATAGGCATGGCCGGATTCGAAGCCCGCCGCCACCAGTTCCGACCAGATCGCCGGCAATTGATCGACCCGCGCGCCGAACAGATCGACGCGCTGGCCGCCGGTGATTTTGGTGTACAAATCGTATTTCTTCGCCACTTGACCAATGGTGATCAGCTTGTCCGGGGTAATCTCACCACCAGGCACCCGTGGCACCACCGAGTAGGTGCCGTCGCGCTGCATGTTGGCGAGGAAATAGTCGTTGGTGTCCTGCAGGCCGGCCAGTTCCGGCGTCAGCACGTACTGGTTCCAGCAGGAGGCAAGAATCGACGCCACCGTGGGCTTGCACAGATCGCAGCCGTCACCCTCACCGTAGCGTTCAAGCAGCGCGTCGAAGCTGTCGATGCCTTCCACGCGCACCAGGTGGTAAAGCTCCTGGCGGGAATAGGCAAAGTGTTCGCACAGATGGTTGTTGACCTCCAGGCCGCGCTTGGCCAGTTCGCTGTCGAGCACTTGTTTGACCAACGTCGCGCAACCGCCGCAGGTGGTGGCGGCGCGGGTGTCGCTTTTGAGATCCGCGACACTGGTGCAGCCGGCGTCGATCGCCTGGCACAACGCACCCTTGGAGACATTATTGCAAGAACAGATTTGCGCGCTGTCCGGCAGCGCGTCGGCGCCCAGCAACGGCGCGCCGGCGCCGGCCGGCGCCACCAGTGCCGCCGGATCGCCGGGCAGATCGATGCCGTTCAGACACAGTTGCAGGAGGTTGCCGTAGTCGCTGGCGTCGCCCACCAGCACCGCCCCCAACAACTTTTTGCCACAGGCACTGACCACCGCCTTTTTGTAGACGCCGGCACTCTGATCCAGGAACACCGCGCTGCGCGAGCCCGGCGTGCTGCCATGGGCATCACCGATGGAAGCCACGTCCACGCCCATCAGTTTCAGTTTGGTGCTCATGTCCGCGCCCTGGAATCCGGATTCGCCCTGGCCACACAGGTGATCCGCCGCGCACTCCGCCATCTGATAGCCCGGCGCCACCAGACCGAACACCCGCTCGCTCCACAGCGCCACTTCACCAATCGCCTGAATCGCCGGGTCGCTGGTCACGCAGTGGTCGTCGATCATCACGCCACCGCGCTCACCGACCGTCAGTTCGCAGGCACGGGCCAGGGTGTCCTGAGGGCGAATGCCAGCGGAAAAAATAATCACGTCGGTTTCCAGATGGCGGTCGCCGAACACCATGCGGTGACGGTGCTGCTCGCCATCGGTGATCGCCTGTGTGCCCGTGCCAGCGTGCACGGTGACACCCAGCGCTTCGATCTTTTCGCGCAGCAACGCACCGCCCATCTCGTCCACCTGTACCGCCATCAGGCGCGGGGCGAACTCCACCACATGGGTTTCCAGACCCAGGTCGTGCAATGCCTTGGCCGCTTCCAGGCCGAGCAGGCCACCGCCGATCACGGCGCCCACGCGCGCGCCCTCGGCGGCTTGAATAATGGCGTCAAGGTCCTCCAGCGTGCGATAGACAAAGCAGCCGGCGCGGTCATTGCCGTCAATCGGTGGCACGAACGGATAGGAGCCGGTGGCCAGCACCAAACGGTCGTAGCCCAGACGCTCACCGGTCTCGGTGGTCACGGTACGGGCCTGGCGGTCGATGCCGCTGACCCGGGTATCCAGTTTCAGCGTAATGCCGTGGACGTCCATAAAGCCCGACGGCGTCAGCGACAGCGCGTCCGCATCCCGCTCGGTGAAATAGCGGGTCAGACCGACCCGGTCGTAGGCGGGCCGGGATTCGCCGCACAACACGGTGACGTCAAAACGGCTGAGGCCGTCTCGGGCCACCAGTGCTTCCAGAAAACGCTGACCCACCATGCCGTGGCCGATCAGTAACAATTGCTGTTTGTTCATGGCTAACGCCCCTGTTGCGACTCGCATTCAAATGAACAACGAGCAAAGGGCGTGCCATTCCCGTAAAGCCGCTTGATGCCTGCCATCCATGCCCCGAAACCCGGGTCCGGCAGCGGCGCGGCGATCAAAATCAGGGCGAACGAGCCCCAGCACGATGCAAAGTCGCACTGATTGCGTGCACTTTTTCGTGCACCTCAAGCGCGCACTTTTTGCCCGCCGATTGCGCACCCGCCGCGTGCACGGCCGGCCCCGGCGGGCCAGAAGCCCTGTTTTCAGTGCTATTTCGTCCATGGCATGGGGTTTGCTCCGACGTTCGGGTCCGTATCCTTCGCAAGGGAACCGTTATGTCCGAGCCCCGCTTGAATCCGCTGGCCCTGTCGGCACCGCGCATCCGGCTGCTGCATCTGTCGTGGATCGCGTTCTTTATTACTTTCATGGTGTGGTTCTCCCACGCGCCTCTGATGGGCACCATTCGCGATGCCTTCAACCTCAGCAGTGAGCAGGTCAAAGCCCTGCTGATTCTGAACGTGGCTTTGACCATCCCGGCCCGCGTGGTGATCGGCTCGTTGGTGGACCGCTTCGGCCCCAGGCTGGTCTACGGCGTGCTGCTGATGCTGGCGGCGCTGCCCTGCTTCGCCTTTGCCCTGGCGCAAAGTTACACGCAGCTGGCCATCACCCGTCTGCTTCTGGGCTTTGTCGGTGCCGGTTTCGTGGTCGGTATCCGCTTGATCGGCGAGTGGTTCCCGGCCCGCGAAGTGGGGCTGGCTGAAGGTGTCTATGGCGGCTGGGGCAATTTCGGTTCCGCCGCCGCCGCCATGACCCTGCCCACCGTGGCGATGCTGTACGGCGGCGACGACGGCTGGCGCTGGGCCATCGCCAGTACCGGTGTGGTGGCGTTTCTTTACGGGCTGGTGTTTCTCTGGCGCGCCCGCGACACCCCCAAGGGCAGCGCCTACTTCAAGCCCAAACGCGCCGGCGCGTTGGAAGTCACCAGCCGCCGCGACCTGTTCTTCTATCTGGCCATGAGCGTGCCGCTGTACGGCGCCCTACTGCTGATTATCTGGCGACTTGGCCCCAATAACCTGAACCTGTATGGCGACACCGCTGAACTGGTGATGGCGGCCCTGGTGGTGGCCCTGGCGGTCGTGCAGATGTGGCAGGCCTGGCGGGTCAATCGCGAGCACCTCGCGCAAGGGGTGCATGAGCGTGACCGCTATTCGTTCAAACAGGTGGCCATTCTTGATCTCGCCTATCTGGTGACCTTCGGCTCGGAGCTGGCGGTGGTGTCCATGTTGCCACTGTTTTTCACCGATACCTTCCAACTGGAACCGGTGCTGGCCGGCCTGCTGGCGTCCGGCTACGCGTTCATGAACCTGGTTGCCCGCCCCGGCGGGGGCTGGCTCTCGGACCGTTTCGGGCGCAAGAAGTCCCTGGCCATTCTGCTGGTCGGCCTGATCGCCGGCTACCTGGTGCTCAGCCAGATCACCAGTGGCTGGCCGCTGGCGCTGGCGGTGCTGGCGACCATGGGCTGCTCGTTCTTCGTGCAAGCCGGCGAAGGCGCGGTGTTCGCCACCGTGCCGCTGATCAAGCGCCGTCTCACCGGCCAGATCGCCGGCATGGTCGGCGCCTACGGCAACGCCGGAGCGGTGATGTTTCTCACCGTGCTGACCTTCGTCGACAACAGCACCTTCTTCCTGGTGATCGCCGCGGCGGCCGCCGTGACGCTGCTGGCGGTGCGCTTTCTCGATGAGCCGCGCGGACACATCGCCGAAGTGGATGAACACGGGCAGGTGCAGCTGATCGAGGTGGGCTGATGGCGCCACTGACGACACTGACGGTACGCGCCGGCCAGCAGTCGCGGGGCGGGTGCAAGCCGCTCAACGCGGACGCCGTGGCGCTGCGGCTGCCGGCCACGCAAGACCCCGCCCTGCGCACCAAAGGCGTGGTGGCGGCGCTCGCCGACGGTCTCTCCAGCGCCGGGCGCGGGCGCGAAGCGGCGGAATCCTGCGTGCTCGGATTTACCAGCGACTATTACGCCACGCCGGCACTGTGGAGCGTGCCGCGCAGCGCCCAGCGCGTGCTGGACGCGCTCAACCGCTGGTTGTACCGGCAAACGCAGGCCGGCGAAGCGCACCTGTGCACGCTGTCTATCCTGGTATTGCGTGGCGCCAGCGCGCACCTGTTTCAGGTCGGCGACTCACGCATCTGGCGCTGGCGCGCCGGCCACATTGAGTGCCTTACGCGGGATCATCAACGGCAGCTTAACGGCCGGCCGGTACTGACCCGCGCCATGGGCTGCGACAGCCGTTTGGAGGTCGACTACTGCCACCATCCGTTGCGCCCCGGAGATCGCTTTCTGCTGACCAGCGACGGCGTGCACGACGCCCTGTCCAGTGACGAACTGGCGCAGCGCATCGGCGATCAGAACGACCCCGACACGCAAGCCCGGCGGCTGCTGGACGACGCGCTCGCCGCCGGCGCCAGCGACAACCTGAGTTGTCAGGTGCTGTGGGTGGACATGCCCGGCCAGGCCGGCGCCGAGGAAAGCGTGCGCCTGCTCGGTGAGCGGCCGCTGCCACCGTCACTGAGCGTTGGCCAGAGCCTGGATGGCCTCACCGTGCTGCGCGAATTGCACGCCAGCCCGCGCAGCCATCTCTACCTGGTCCGTGATGCGCACGGCGGCACCGGCGTGCTCAAGGCGCCGTCGGTGAATCTGGAAGACGATCTTGAGGCGCTGCGCCGCTTCGCCCAGGAGGGCTGGCTACTGGGGCGCCTGCGAGGGCCGCATTTTCCACGCCTGCTGGCGACGCCCCGACCGCCCAGTTGCCTGTATCTGTATTTGCAATGGATTGACGGTGCCACCCTGGCGCAATGGTGGCGGCAGCGCCCGGACGCGCCGGTGGAGGAGAGACTCTATCTCGCCGATCAACTGCTTAACGGGCTGCGCGCCCTGCACCGCAGCGATGTGATCCACGACGATCTGAAACCGGATAATCTGATGATCGACCGGCACGGGTTGCTGCGCCTGATCGACCTGGGCGGCGCCCATTGCCGGGGCGGCGATCAACCGGTGTCCGCTTTGCCCCAGGGCACCCGCCCTTACACCGCGCCGGAGCGCGCCGCCGGCGGCGCCCCCAGCGAAGCCAGCGACCAGTTCGCCGCCGCCGTGGTGATTCACGAACTGCTGACCGGAACGCTGCCCTGGCAAGGGCAGTACCAACGCCGGGCGCGCGATCCGTTACCACCGCTCACACGGCACAACCGATTCATACCGGACGGCGTGCAGGGCGCGCTGGCCCGAGCCCTTTCGATACGCCCGGAACAACGCTTTCACGACGTCGCCGAATTCCGCGCCGCGTTGCGCGATCCCGGCACCGTCAGCGCGCCACCACGGCGCGACCCGATCGGCCAGCTGCGCTTCTGGCGAGGTGCCAGCGCCATGCTGTTGTTGCTGCTGCTGTTGAGTGTCTTGGCCAAATAGCGCGGCCCGGCGGGCCGCGCGAATCGGAAATCACAACCGGCCGAGTTCGAAACTGACCCCATCGGAATCAATCAGCAGGCGGCTGCTTTCACCCTGTTTCTCCTGGCGGGCCCACTCCACCAGTTGATAGAAAACATTGCGCGAAATCAGCGCCTCGAGATTATCGCGCACGTGCAGATACGGGGTCGGCTCACCGCTGGCCGGGTCGGTTTCCACCCGGATCGGATGGCGCTCGCCGGCCACCACGTGGCTGTCCACGTTGGTGATGAACACCAGTTTATCGGCACCGTCGCCACTGACGAATTCGACCTGGGTGGCCACGAACGGCGCCACCTCGACCTGGATGCGCAGCTTCTCCACCGGCGTGACCAGGAAATAATCGTCGCCCTCGCGCAGCAGAATGGTGGAAAACAGCTTCACCATGCGGTGCCGCTCAATCATCGAGCCCTGATAGAACCATTGGCCTTCCCGGTCGATGCGCATGTCGATGTCGTCTTCGCGCTCCGGGTGCCATTGGTGCACCGGCGGCAGACCCTGTTCGTCCTTTTCCGCTTTTTCCAGAAGCGCGATCAGTTCGTCGGTTTTCGCCATTGGTCTCTCCTTGACAGCCCCGGCCCTGGCGGCCCGAGCCGACGGCCGGTTTATTTGCCGCGCTGGCCGCGATTGCCCATGCGGATACCGATTTCCACCAGGAAATCGAGAAAATCGTCCTTGTCTTCAATCAAACGCTGATAGAACGGCGATTGCATCAACGCCACCGCGCCGTGCGCCAGCGCCCAGGCGCTGCAGATATGATAGATCGCCGGCACATCCTCCAGACTGCCCTCCTGCACCCGCGCCTTGACGATGTGCGTGAGCCGTTCGAAATTGGACTCGCGAATGCGATGCAGTTTCTCCACCAGATCCGGTACCGCGTGATCCTTGATCACCTTGTTTTCCAGGCGGTCGAACAGCTGGTAACGCTGCGGGTCACTGATGCGAAAGCGAAAGTATTCCCGCGCCAGGGTTTCTTTGTCGTCGGTTTCGGAAATGTCGTTGAACAGCTCGGCCAGGTCTTCCTCGTAGCGCAGCATCAACAGCAAATAGATTTCGTTCTTGGTCTCGAAATGCTTGTAGATGGTGCCTTTGCCGATCCCCACCCGGTCGGCGATCATTTCCACCGTGACGCGGTCTTCCCCGAATTCCAGAAACAGCGCCAGCGCGGCGTCGAGAATCTGTTGCTCGCGTTGCCGAAACTCCTGCGCCTTGCGCGTGGCCTTTTCCAGATCCGCCATTGATTTCTCCTTATACGGTGACCCACGAGTCTAACCTATCCGGCCGGTGTCCACGAAGGGCGCGGCGGCGGATTCGGCATACTCCGTTCAGAGGGCTACAATCATTCAGGGTGCAACAACCGTGCCCGGCCAGAATCGCATACGGCCAGGGGAACCTCTGAACCACGCCCTGCAACGATGATCTGCGACGATGATCTGCGAAGATGATAACAAAGGAGCTTCCATGGTGGACCTGCAAGCGGAATTTCCCCTGCGCGACGATGTGCTTTATCTCAACCACGCGGCGGTGGCGCCCTGGCCACGCCGTACCCGGGACGCGGTGCTCGCGTTCGCCGACGAAAACATCCACCAGGGGGCCCGTGATTACCCACGCTGGGGTGAGGTGGAGCAGCGCCTGCGTGAGCACCTCGCCTGGCTGATCGGTGGGGTCGACAGCCGCAATGTGGCGCTGCTGAAAAACACCTCGGAGGGGCTTTCGGTGATCGCCGAGGGGCTCGATTGGCAGGCCGGCGATCAGGTGGTGATCAGCGACCAGGAATTTCCCTCCAACCGGATTCCCTGGCAGGCGCTCGGCGACCGGGGCGTGGAGGTGGTGTCGGTGGATGTGGCCGGCGACGACCCTGAGCGGGCGCTGATTGAGGCGTTCACCGAACGCACCCGGCTGGTGTCGATCTCGTCGGTGCAATACGGCACCGGCATTCGCATGGATCTGCCGCGCATCGGCGCCGCCTGCCGGCAGCGCGGCGTGCTGTTTTGCGTGGATGCGATCCAGAGCCTCGGCGCGGTGGCCTTCGATGCCCACGCCGCGCAGGCGGATTTCGTGGTCGCCGACGGCCATAAATGGATGCTCGGCCCGGAGGGCGTGGCGTTGTTCTACTGCCACCCCGACGCCCGAGAGCGGCTGCGGCTGCGCCAGTTCGGCTGGCACATGATCGCCAACGCCGGCGATTACGGACGCAGCGACTGGCGACCCGCCGACGATGCCCGGCGCTTCGAATGCGGCAGCCCCAATATGCTCGGCGTGCACGCCCTGGAAGCGTCGCTGTCGTTGCTGCGGGAGTTGGGCATGGCCGAGGTGGAGCAACGTTTGGGAGAGCGCGTCGATCATCTGTACGCGGCCCTGCAAGACGCCGGCGCCACTCTGCTGAGCCCGGCGCAGCCGGCCCGGCGTGCCGGCATTGTCACCTGCCGACTGGGCAGCGAACCGCCGGCCACCACCCGCCAGCGCCTGCAGGCCGGGGGCGTGGTGTGCGCGGAGCGCGGCGGTGGCGTGCGTCTGTCACCGCATTTCTACACTGACTACCGGGTCATCGACCGCGCCGTGGCGCTATTGTAGGATAGCCGCAGTGACGTCGGGCGCGTTGAGCGCCCGTCAGCCGGGCGATGTGGCCGATGCCACGCGCCTGCTCGGCCGGCCTACCGCGCCGGGCATTTCTTTCATCACCGCCGGATTCCATGAACCCTCAACGACTCTACGAATGGCTCGCTGAACGTCTTCAGCGCCAGCCGGAAAGCAAGGACTGGCCGCTCGGCGACCTCGCCACTCAGCGCGCCCGGCTGCAGCCCTGCGACGTGCTGCTGGTGGACGGCGAGAGCCGCCTGGACCAGCGCCTGAAGATGATCTCCACCAGCCGTTTTTCGCGCGCACTGCTTTATATCGGCCGCCCTCATGACCTGGCCGACCCGGCGCTCAGGGCCCTGCTGGCGGACTACCTGCCCTGCGAGCCGGACACCCAGCTGGTGCTTGATGCCAGCCTGGAGCGGGGCTTGCGGGTGCGCGATCTGAGTCATCTGGATGGCTTGCATCTGCGCGTGTGCCGGGCACAGAACCTGGCCGCCGAAGAACGCCAGGACGCCCTGCGCTTCGCCATAAGCCGCCTGGGCAGCGGCTCGCAGCACTCCTGGAGTGCCCTGGCGTTGCTCTGGTTGCTGCCCTGGCGGTTACTGGGCCGCTCCTGGCGCCGGCGGTTGTTCAACCATTGGGCCAACGATCTGTTGCGGGTGATCACCGGCACCACCGCCGGCGAGGCGTTCGCTTTTATTCAGTTCCCGGTGCACCCGCTGGTCAAGGAGGCGAGCAATGGCTCGCGCTTGCTGCGGCTGCAACCGCGTGTGTTCCATGCCGCCGATTTCGATCACTCGCCCTACTTCGATGTGATCAAAGTGCCGTTTTTGCTGCAACAGATTCCCGCCGGCTTCACCGCCATTCCCTGGAAGGGCAACGCCGGCGCCCTGGCCGCCGAGCCGGAACGGCACCTCTCGCTGGTCGATTGAGGTCAGGCGTACGCCCGGCGCCGTACCCATAAACCCGACAACGCCGCCAGCAACCACAGCCCGCTGGCGCCACCGCCACCACCGCCGCCGCCACCACTACCGTCATTCTGCGCGCGGGGGGCCTCCGTCGCCGCGCTGGCCGGGTTGGCGAACGCGCGGGTGTCGCCGGTGGGGAAATCCCCCTCCCGGCCGCCGCCGTCCACCTGCACCCGGCCAGCGCCCACCCCGCTCAGGGTGAGGGTGCGGGTCAGGCTCTGCCCACGGGCCAGATCGCCCAGCTCGCAGCGTATCGGCCGCGTGCCCACGCAACCGGCCGGCAGGGTTCGCCAATCCCAGCCGGCCGGCAACAGCACACTGACCCATACCCCGTGGGCATCGCGGTGCGTGGCCCGGTTGCTGACCCGCGCCTGAAGCCGCACATCGTCGCCGGCCAGCGCCACCGACGCCTGCACCGCCAGATCGGGCAGATCGCTGAACACGGCCTGGAACGTCTCGTTGTCGGCGCTGTAGTAGTCGTGGCTGTCACTGATCGGCGTGACCCGGATCTGGCTGGCATAGCGGCCACCCCCGGCGGCGCTGAGCCGCAGCGTCTGGCTGCCACTGCTGGCCCCCAGGGTGACGGAATCGCCACCGCTGCAATCACTGTAGCCGTCGCCGGCCTGGCAGCCGAGATCGTCGGCGCGCACCCGCAGCCCGGCGTCGTGGAACAGCCGCAGGCCCACCCGCTCGGCGCCGTTGACCAGGCTCAGGTTGGTGATGCGGGATTGCAGCACGATCGATTCGCCGATGCCGGCGTACAGCGCATCCGCCTCACTGAGGCTTTCCAGATCCACCATCGCGCCCCGCGAAGTGCGCTCGATCCAATCCAGATAGCGGTTCACCCGGGTGTACACCGCCGGGGCGCCGCTGGCGCACTGCTCGGTGCCATAGCTGGTCACGCCGGCCAACCAGGCGTGGCCGTCTTTTTGATAGATCAGCGGCCCGCCGCTGTCTCCCCGGCAGGTGTCCCGGGTGGCGGCCGGGTCAACCGCGCAAAGCTGGCCACTGCCCAGGTTGTTCCAATAGCGCGCGCAGCGCTGCGGGGAAACATAATCCAGTGCCGCCTGCTGCAAGGTGTCGGAGAGCGCGCTGTTCTCCGTGCGCCCCCAGCCCAACGCCAGCAACGCGTCAGCGGTGTCACTGCTTTCCAGGGCGCGCATTTCCGCGGCCTTGGCCAGATCCAGGGGCCTCTGCCCGGAGGGCGATGCCAGCTCCAGAAGAGCCAGATCGTTGTGATAGACATCGCCCCGGTAGCCTTCGTGCACGTGCACGGCGCGCACCGCCAGCCGCTCCGGCGCATCGCGGGTGCGATCCAGATGCCCCAAAGAGACAAACAGCACCGCCGGCGATTGCGTTGCGCCGTCGCTGGTGCGCACGCAATGGGCGGCGGTCAGCACCCAGGCCGGCGCCACCAGGGTGCCGCCGCACAAGGTGGCTGCCTGGCGCGGGTCGCCGGAACGGCTGATTTCCAGCTCCGCCATCCAGGGACGGGGCACCCCCACGCTCACCCCGCCAATGATTCTCGGCGTGGCCATGTCCGAAGCCGCCGAGATGGCGCTCCAAGCCAGTAAACACGCCATTAAAAGTGCTTTGAAAAGAGTTGCGATGCCCATTGATCCCCCCGGTTTTAATACCTTATTCGTACCGGAGGCCATACTATTGAACGGCAAATGACAAAAACAACCTACTCTTTTGATATCACATTGATATCAGTCAAAAGTGTGACAAAGGTTTGCCCGATGCCGTGCACCGACGCACATACATGCCGCCGGTGGCGCGCTAGAAGAACGGGTCGGACGGCGGACGCTTACCCCCCAAGCAAGCCGCTTGGACGCAAAGGCTCATTGCGTCGCCGCAATGCCTTGGGTGATGGGGTCTTATGTCGGCGTTTGGCGTTTGGCGTCCGATGGCGGGCAGAAAGGGCAACAAACTTGATAAACACGGCGCGAGCGGGTATTGCTGCTGGTGCGGTCCTCGACCCCTTTTTCCGTAGCAGCCCGGAATCGCCCATGCCATCCAGTTCCAGCAACGCCCGGACCTCGCGCCTGGCCCGCCATTTCACCCGTCGACCTGTTACCGTGGACGACGTCACCATCATCGATACCAGCGTGCTCAAACGGGCGGTCGGCGCCGCCGCGCTTGGCAACGCCATGGAGTGGTTCGATTTCGCCATCTACGGTTATCTGGCGGCGGTGATGGGGGCGGTCTTCTTCCCTTCGGAAAGCCCCCAGGTCCAGCTTCTGTACAGCTTCGGCGCGTTCGCGGTGGCGTTTCTGGTGCGACCGCTGGGCGGGCTGTTTTTCGGCCCGCTGGGCGACCGGGTGGGCCGTCAGCAGGTGCTGGCGGCGACCATGATCATGATGGCGATCAGCACTTTCAGCATCGGGCTGATCCCCAGCCATGAAAGCATCGGTGTCTGGGCACCGCTGTTGCTGTTGCTGGCACGCCTGGTACAGGGGTTCTCCACCGGCGGTGAATACGGCGGTGCCGCCACCTTCATCGCCGAATACGCACCAGACCGGAAACGCGGCTTTCTCGGCAGTTGGCTTGAGGTGGGCACCCTGGGCGGCTTCGTGCTCGGTGCCGGCCTGGTGAACGGCCTGACCTGGTGGCTGGGCAGCGACGCGTTGCACGCCTGGGCCTGGCGCATTCCTTTCCTGGTCGCCGGCCCGCTCGGCCTGGTGGGCTTGTATCTGCGTTTGAAGCTGGAAGAGACGCCCGCATTCCGGCAGCAACTCAAGGAACACAGCGGCGAACAGGGCGCCCCCATCAACCAGCAGTTGCGCGATATTCTCAGCGCGAACCGGCGGCCGATGCTGCTCTGCCTGGGCCTGGTGTTCATGCTCAACATCGCCGATTACATGCTGCTCTCGTACATGCCCAGCTATCTCACCGCCACGCTGGGCTACAGCGAAACCGGGGGGCTGTTCGTGGTGGTGGTCGCGATGCTGTGCATGATGGTGATTACCCCGTTCGTGGGCGCGCTGTCCGACCGCATCGGGCGGCGGCCAATCTGGATCACCGCCTGCGTGGGGTTCTTTTTCCTGTCGGTGCCCTGTTTCATGCTGATCGGCAGCGGCGATCTGCTGTGGGTGTTCGGCGGCTTGCTGGTACTCGGCGTGCTGTTGGTGTGCCTGCTCAGTATCGTCGCCTCCACCCTGCCGGCGCTGTTTCCCACCGCGATCCGTTATGGCGGTCTGGCGATCGCCTATAACCTGTCCACCGCGCTGTTTGGCGGCACCGCGCCACTGCTGGCCACCTGGCTGGTGGACACCAGCGGCGATCATTACATGCCGGCGTTTTATCTGATGCTCGCCTCGCTGGTCGGGTTCGTGGCGATCTGGTACAGCGACGAAAGCGCGCGCCAGCCGTTGCAGGGCTCGCCGCCGGCGGCGGCCTCGCGGGCGGAAGCCCGGGAAATCGTGGCGGAGATGCGGGAACAACAGCCGGCCGCGCCAAAACAATCGACACCGGCCTCGACACCGGGAGGGTAATCCGGCGCCTGATGGCGCCGGATTGTTGGCCGAGGGAAATAGCCCCGGGTGGGGAAATTACTTGATGATGCCGCAGGCCACGCGGGCCCCGCCGCCGCCCAGCGGTTTGGGCTGGTCGGAGTAGTTGTCGCCGCCTTCGTGGATCATCACCGCGCGCCCTTTCAGGTCGCTCATCTCCAGCCTCGGCGCCAGCACCGGCGTCACCGCCTGGCCGTCGTCGTTGACGTAGAGCGCGGGCAGATCACCCAGATGGCCCTCTCCCCAGGGCGTGCCGTGATGGCCCGCCTTGTCCGGATCGTAGTGGCCACCCGCGGCCACCGCCGCGGCCATGTCACCGTCTTTCTTGGCCGGCTCGCAGGAGGGGTTCTGATGCAGATGGAAGCCGTGCGGACCTTCATCGAGATTTTTCAGATCCGGCGTGAACACCACGCCGTACTCGCTCTGCTCGGCCTTGATGCTGCCGATCGGATCGCTCACGCCGTCGCTGTCCACGGCGTACATGTTAATGGTGGTGGTGGCCGCCTGAGCGCCGCCGATCATGGCGCCGGCGAATACACCGAGCAAAATACGCTGGTGGAATTGCATGAACATGCTCCTTCGCTGTCCGTGAAATGTGTAAACGCCGCGTGGGTACGCCGCGCACGCCTGTCCCGGCGTTCCCTTACTGTACCTTACCCGGACACCGAAGCACGCCCTGGGCGGCGAACCGTTGAACTTTTCAGCGCTTTTTTTATATTTTTACCTTTGTGGTTTTTTGATGGGAAAGGCTAATGAAAAAACACTACCCACCCTGCGAAAGCCCGCACTAAAGAATGGCATGTCACACTTTCCGGCGTGTTTTTATTCCTTATTATTATCAATAAAAAGATTTGGCCCTGTCATGTGGAATTGCCCTGCCCTCGGCCTCACCCCGTTTGATCGAGCAGGCGCCTCCGCGCTCCGATGAACGGGTTGTGAAGCCGCGTCGCCCGGCCCTAGTCTTGATCGGGCTTTACCCGCGGTGAACTCAACAGCAGGAGGCAGGCACCCATGGCCAAGAAGGCAAAGGCACCCAACAACACCCCTAACGGCATCCGCAAAAACAGCAAGATCGGTGATCAGAAAATCAGCCGCGGCCACGGCGGTGAAACCCACCAGCTGGCTGGGGGCGAGGTCCCTACCTTAACCACCAAGCAGGGCACGCCCGTCGCCGACGACCAGAATACCCTGCGCATTGGGGAACGCGGCCCCGCCGCTCTGGAAGATTTTCATTTTCGTGAGAAACTGTTCCATTTCGACCACGAACGGATTCCGGAACGGGTGGTGCACGCGCGCGGCTTCGCCGCCCATGGCTTTTTCGAAACCTACGATTCGCTCAAATCGCTGACCCGCGCCGACCTGTTCCAAACCAGGGGCCAGCGCACGCCGGCCTTCGTGCGCTTCTCCACGGTGGCCGGCAGCAAGGGCTCCGGCGATCTGGCCCGGGACGTACGCGGTTTCGCCGTCAAGCTCTACACCCAGGAAGGCAACTGGGACATCGTTGGCAACAACATTCCGGTGTTCTTTATTCAGGATGCGATCAAGTTTCCTGATCTGATCCACGCCGCCAAGGAAGAACCGGATCGCGGCTTTCCCCAGGCGCAAACCGCCCACGACAATTTTTGGGACTTTATCTCGCTGACGCCGGAAAGCATGAACATGGCGTTGTGGATCATGTCCGACCGCACCATTCCCCGTTCGCTGCGCTTCATGGAAGGGTTTGGCGTTCACAGCTTCCGGATGGTCAACGCGCGCGGTGAATCCAGCTATGTGAAATTTCACTGGAAGCCCAAGCTGGGTATGCAATCGGTGGTGTGGAATGAGGCGCTCAAGATCAACGGCATGGACCCGGACTTCCATCGCCGCGACATGTGGGGCGCCATCGAAGCCGGCGACTACCCGGAATGGGAGCTGGGCCTGCAGATTTTCGATGAAGCGTTCGCCGAGCAATTCGAGTTCGACATTCTCGACCCCACCAAGATCATTCCCGAAGAGCAGGTGCCGGTGACGCCGGTGGGCCGGCTGGTGCTGGATCGCAACGTGGACAATTTCTTCGCCGAAACCGAACAGGTGGCGTTCTGTACCCAGAACATCGTGCCCGGCATCGATTTCACCAACGATCCGTTACTTCAAGGCCGCAACTTCTCCTACCTGGACACCCAGTTGAAGCGGCTCGGCGGCCCCAACTTCACGCACATCCCGGTGAACGCCCCGAAATGCCCATTCCACACGCTGCAGCAGGATGGGCACATGGCGATGGAAAACCCTCGCGGGCGCGCCAACTATGAGCCCAACTCCTGGGGCGGCGCCGAAGGCGGCCCCCGCGAAGACCCGAAAAAGGGCTTCCAGAGCTGGCCCGCCGAAGAGGCCGGCACCAAGGCACGGTTGCGGCCGGAGAGCTTCGCCGACCATTACAGCCAGGCGCGCCAGTTCTACCTCAGCCAGACCGACGTGGAGCAACAGCACATCGCCGACGCCTTTACCTTCGAACTGAGCAAGGTGGAAACGCTGGCGATTCGTGAACGCATGGTCTCGCACTTGTTGAACGTGGACGCCGGGCTGGCGAAGACCGTGGCCGGCAATCTGCGCATCAAGCGCATGCCGCGCCCGGCGGACGCTGCCCGGCCTACCCGTGAAGATCTGCCTGCCTCGCCGGCGTTGAGCATTCTGCTGAACAGCGCCAATACCTTTAAAGGCCGCAAGATCGGTGCTTTGGTGACCGACGGCGTCGATGTGGCACTGGTCGAGGGGCTGAAGAAAGCCGCGGAGAAAGAAGGCGCCATGGTGGCCTTCGTGGCGCCTTCGGTGGGCGGCGTGGAACTCAGTGACGGCAGTTGGTTGGAAGCCGACGAAAAAATCGACGGCGGGCCCTCCGTGGTGTTCGACGCGGTGGTCGTGCTTGCCTCGAAAAAAGGCGCATCCGAGCTGGCGGGCATGCCGCCGGCGCGAGACTTTATCAGCGATGCCCTGGTGCATAAAAAATTCATCGGCTACAGCCCGGAAGCGCAAGCCCTGGTTCAGCGGGCCGGCCCCGACGATGAGCATGCGGAAGGCGTACTGGTACTGAAAAAACCGGCCGACACCGCCCGCTTTGTTCAGACCTGTCGGGCGCTGCGCTGCTGGCAACGGGCCTGATATCGCTGCGCCACGGTGAACAGCCATGTTGAATAATAACCGGGCCCGGCGCCGCGCCGCGGCCCTTCTTTTACCGCTGACCCGGCACGATAGGGATGGGGCCCAGCCATGCCACAGGTCTTTCGGCCCAGGGCCAACGCCCTGGCCTGGACAGTGCTGATCATTGCCGCCGCGCTGCTGGTCGTAGCGGTGTGTCTGGCGGCGCATTATTTCAGCTCGCCTTACTACAGCGGCGTGGATCGCACACCGCCACAGCCGGTGCCGTTCAGCCATAAGCACCATGTCGGCGAGCTGGGGCTGGATTGCCGCTACTGCCACACTTCGGTTGAGGATTCCTCGTTCGCCGGCGTCCCGGAAAGCGAGGTCTGCATGACCTGTCACTCGCAACTGTGGACCAACGCCGGGCTGCTGGCGCCGGTGCGCGACAGTCTCAAAAACGACCGGCCACTGCGTTGGCAACGCGTTCATGATCTGCCGGACTATGTGCATTTCGATCACAGCGCCCACGTTAACCATGGCGTGCCTTGCCAGGCCTGCCACGGGCGCGTCGATGAAATGCCGCTGACCACCCAGAAGAAAACCCTGTTCATGCAATTCTGCCTGGATTGCCACCGCAATCCGGCGCCGCATCTGCGACCACCGGACGCGGTGTTCGAGATCGGCTGGCAACCCGCCGGCGTGCCCTCCGAAGCTCGCCAACGCTATGGCGAACGCCTGATGGCGCGCTATCACACCCCCACCACGGAACGTCTCACGGACTGCAGCCTATGCCATCAATAATTGCCCGCCAGAGCGATCATATCGACATCGCCGAGTTGCGCCGCCGATTAGCCGGCCGCCGCGGGCGTCCTTACTGGCGCAGTCTGGAAGAACTGGCCGACGCGCCCGGTTTTCAACAACTGCTGGAGGAAGAATTCCCACGTCTGGCGCCCCTGTGGCAAGGGCGGGTTTCCCGCCGTGGTCTGCTGGGTCTGATGGCGGCGTCGCTGGCGCTGGGCGGGCTGAGCGCCTGCAAACCGCAACCGGCGGAGCGGATCGCGCCCTACACCCGCCGCCCGGAAGACCTGATCCCCGGTCAGCCGCGCTGGTATGCCTCGGCGCTGACGCTGGATGGCTACGCCCGTGGCGTGCTGGTCAAAACCTTCGAAGGGCGGCCGGTGAAGATCGAGGGGCTGCCTCTGCATCCGGCCAGCCTGGGCGCCACCGACAGCATCGCCCAAGCGGAGATTCTCGGCCTGTACGACCCGGACCGCTCCCAGGCGGTGCATTACCAGGGCAACGCCAGCGGCTACCACGTTTTTCTGCGGCAACTGCGGGCCCGGGCGGCGCGCTGGGGCGGCGACGAACATCGCCTGTGCCTGTTGACCGGACCGGTCAGTTCACCCAGCCAGCTGACGTTGATCGAGAGCCTGCGTCAGCGCTACCCGGGGCTGCGCTGGTACAGCCATCAGCCGGTCTCCCGTCAGGCTGTGTACCAGGGGACCCGGCAGGCGTTCGGCGAAGCCCTGGAGCCGCGTTATCGTTTGCATCAAGCGCGGGTGGTGCTGACTCTGGACGCCGATCTCCTCGGCCAGGGTGGCGCCAAACTGGCCCATGCCCGCGCCCTGTTCGGCGGGCGTCGGCCAGCGCCGCGCGGGCCGATTCGCAACCGCCTGTATTGCATCGAAAGCACGCCCACCATCACCGGCGCCAGCAGCGATCATCGACTTGGCATCGAGGCCGATCGCATCAGCGCGGTGGCGGCGGCGCTGGCCGCGCGCCTTGGCGTGCCGGGCCTGAACAACGCGCCCACTCCATCGGGAGTCGACCCGGCCTGGCTGGACGCCCTCGCCGCCGATCTTGAGGACGCCGGCGCTCACGCCGTGGTGATCGCCGGCGACCATCAGCCGGCGTCACTTCATGCTCTGACCCATTTGCTCAATCACCGGCTCGGCGCCATTGGCACCAGCGTCGATTACGCCGAGCCAGTGCTTGGCCAGGCCGACGGCGATCTCACCGCGCTCAGCGAAGCGATTGATCAGGGCAACGTGGATGGCCTGCTGATGCTGGGCACCAATCCGCTCTACAGCGCTCCGCCTTCGCTGCAGTTCGAGCAGCGCCTGGCGCGCGTGCCCTTCACCGTTCACTGCGGCCAGTACCGGGACGAAACCGGGCGCGCGGCGCTTTGGCATTTGCCCCTGGCGCACCCGTTGGAAAGCTGGGACGACGCCCGCGCCTTCGACGGCAGCGTCGCGCTTATGCAGCCCACCATCGTGCCCATGTTCGGCGGCTTTACCGCACAGCAGGTGCTTGCCAGCTTCGCCGGTGACGCCCCGAGCGATGCCCGCCAGGCACACCGGAACGTCTGGCGGCGCCTGCTCGGCGACCACGATTTCGACGCACGCTGGCGCGCCGCGCTGCAGCGTGGCTGGCTTGAAGACAGCGCCAGCGCCGCGCGTACCCCGAAGTCGGCAGCGCAGGACGTTGCATTCGCCGCCACCCTTACCCAGGTCGGCGACGACGGTCTGATTCTGCAACTTCGCCCCGACCCGGTGTTGCATGACGGCCACTACGCCAACAACGGCTGGCTGCAGGAACTGCCACGACCGATCACGCAACTGACCTGGGACGGCGCCGCGCTGATCGCCCCGGCCCTGGCCGAAAAGAGAGGGCTGCGCGAAGGCGAGAAAGTGACCCTGGCGCTGGCCGGCCAGCGGCTGTCGGTGCCGGTCTGGATTCAACCCGGGCAGCCAGCGGACGCGGTCACCCTGTTTCTTGGCCAGGGCCGCCGCGCGGCCGGCCGGGTCGGCAACGGCGTGGGCGTCAACGCCAGCGAACTGATGGCCAGTGAAGGCGGCTACGATCGGCGCGGCCTGACCCTGCACAGCGAACAGGTGCGCTGGCCGCTGGCCAGTACGCAGCAGCATCACGCCATGGAGGGCCGCGACGTGCTTCGCGAAGCGACCTTGGAAGAGTTCCACCTGCAACCGGATTTCGCCCAACCGCCCAGCGAAGCGCCAATCTCCCTGTACCCAGAACACGACTATCCCGGGCACGCCTGGGGCATGAGCGTCGATCTGAGCAGTTGCTTCGGCTGCAATGCGTGCATCACCGCCTGCCAGGCGGAGAACAACATTCCCATCGTCGGCAAGGAAGAGGTCATGCGCGGGCGCGAGATGCACTGGCTGCGCGTCGACCGCTACTTTTCCGGCGCGCCGGACGCACCACGAATGACCTTCCAGCCGGTGCCGTGCATGCATTGCGAAAAGGCGCCTTGCGAGTACGTGTGCCCGGTTGAAGCGACCCAGCACAGCAGCGAAGGCCTCAACGACATGGTCTACAACCGCTGTGTGGGCACCCGCTATTGCTCGCAGAATTGTCCGTATAAAGTGCGCCGTTTCAACTGGTTTCATTACACCGCGCAGGACACCGGGCTGGCGACCCCGGCCGCCGCCCACAACCCCGATGTGACCGTGCGCAGCCGCGGAGTGATGGAGAAATGCACCTACTGCGTGCAACGGATCAATCAAGCGCACATTCAGGCGCGCAATGAAAACCGGGACATCGCCGACGGCGAAGTCACCACCGCCTGCCAGCAGGTGTGCCCCAGCCAGGCGATCACCTTTGGCGACATCAACGACCCACGCAGCGCGGTCAGCACCGCCAAGGCCAGCCCCCTTAATTACGCCATGCTCGGGGAACTCAACACCCGCCCGCGAACCACCTATCTGGCTGGCGTGCGCAACCCCAACCCGGCCATCGACGCCCTGCAAGCCAACGACGCGGCGGGCGGCGAGGAGGGCCCGGCGTGACCCGCGACGACGCGCCCCTGGCACCGGCACGGCTGGACAGTGCCACCCTCACCGATCGGGTGGCGGCCGTGGTGTTGCCCGCCCGCGCGCCACGGGCGTGGTGGCTGGCGTTGTTGTTGTCGGCGTTGCTTTCGCTGTTGTTTCTGACCGGCGTGGTCTATGTGTTGAGCGTCGGTGTCGGCGCTTTTGGCTTGAACATTCCGGTGGCCTGGGGCTTTCCGATCATCAATACGATCTGGTGGATCGGCATCGCCCACGCCGGCACCTTGATTTCGGCGGTGCTGTTGCTGACCCGCCAGGATTGGCGCGCCTCGATCAACCGGGGCGCGGAGGCGATGGCGATGTTCGCGATCGTGTTGGCCGGCAGCTACCCGCTGTTGCACCTGGGCCGGCCCTGGTTCGCGTATTTTCTTCTGCCGTATCCCAACATCATGGATCTGTGGCCACAATGGCGCAGCCCACTGGTGTGGGATTTTTTCGCCATCGGCAGCTACCTGCTGTTCACCATGAGTTTCCTCTACCTGAGCCTGCTCCCCGATCTCGCCACCCTGCGCGACCGCGCCCGCCACCGTGTTCAGCAACTGTTCTATGGCACCCTGGCGCTGGGCTGGCGTAACTCGGCGCGGCACTGGGCCCGCTACGAGCAGGCCAACCGGGTGCTGGCGGTAATCGCCGCGCCCATCGTGGTGTCGGTCACCGGCACCATTTCCATGGATCTGTCGGTGAGCATTGTCCCCGGCTTCCACTTCACCATCTTTCCGCCCTATTTCGTGGCCGGCGCGCTCTATTCCGGCTTCGCCACCACCGCCATCATCGCTATTATTCTGCGCAGCCTGTTCGGCTTCCGGGACGTCATCACCCGGGCGCATCTGAACCGCCTCGGCATCATGATGCTGTGCTTCGTGCTGGTGGTCGATTACGCCTACATGTGTGAAATCTTCACCGCCTTCTACACCGGCGAAGACTTCTATCGCAGCGTCTATTTTGATCGCTGGACCGGCCCTTATGCGCCCTACTACTGGGGCATGATCCTGTGCAACGTGGTGCTGGCCCAGGGCCTGTGGTTTCGCCGTTTGCGCGAAAGCGTGCCGGGTTTGCTGTGTCTGGCGCTGATCGCCGACATCGGCATGTGGCTGGAACGTTTTCAGATCGTTATCACCAGTACGCACAAGGATTACATGCCCAGCGCCTGGGACACCGTCACCCCGACCCGCTGGGACTGGTTGATCTACGCCGGCTCCATCGGCGTGTTCTTCTTTCTGTTGCTGCTTTTCATGAAACTCATGCCGGCCATTTCCATGCACGACATGCGCGACATGCTGCACCGGCGCCGGCACCGCCAGCCAAAGGGCAACCCACGGCGGGAGCGCAGCCATGAGTGAAATTCGCATTCATGGTTTGCTCGCCCGCTTCGCCGATACCGAGACCCTGCTGCTCGCCACCCGCGCGCTGCGTGGCGCCGGCTACACCCATCTGGATGCCTATTCGCCCCATCCCGTGCAGGGCTTGTCCGAAGCGCTCGCCATTGAGGACCACCGGGTGCCGGTGATCGCCCTGATCTGCGCGGTGCTGGCCGGCGCCGCCACGCTCGCGCTGCAGGTATACGCCTCCTTGGATTATCCGTTCAACGTGGGCGGCAAACCGGTGGTCAGTTGGCCGGCTTACGTGATTGTCACCTTCGCCATGAGCATGGTCGGCGCCACCCTGGGGGCGCTGTTCTCGATGCTGTTGCTGAACGGCTTTCCCAAACCGTACCACCCCTTGTTCAACATCGCGGAGTTCAGCGACGCCTCCCGGGATGGCTTCTTCCTGTGCCTGCAGAGCAGCGATCCGCGTTTCGATCCACGGCGCGGTCGCGCCCTGCTGGAGCACCAGGGCGCGCTGCGCGTCTGGGAGGTGCCACAATGACGCTCCGCCCTTGCCGCCACCGGCGCGCCGGCACGGCGGCTGCGCTGATCCTGCTGAGTCTGTTGCTGAGCGCCTGCGAACAACCGGACATGGCCAATCAGCCACGCCTGGACACCTACCAGAGCGACAGCGGCTTCGCCGATGGCATGGCGGCGCGGCCGATCCCCGAAGGCACCGTGCACCGCGACCAGGCACTGAATGAACGGCCCACCCACAACCCGGCGCCGATCAACCGGGGAACGTTGCACCGTGGCCGGCGACAGTTCGAGATCTTCTGCGCGCCCTGCCACGGCCGCAACGGCAGCGGCCAGGGGGTGATCGTGCAGCGCGGCTTCCCGGCCCCACCCAGCTATCACCTGCCGCGCCTGCGTCAGGCCAGCGACGCCCATTTCTATGATGTCATCACCCACGGCTACGGTGTGATGTACCCCTATGCCAGCCGCATCCGGCCCGCTGACCGCTGGGCAATCGTCACTTATATTCGCGCCCTGCAACTGAGCCGCAACGCGCGCATCGACGACGTGCCCGAGGCGCTCCGGCCACGGCTTCAGGAGGCGCCACCATGAGCAGGATGTCCGCGAAGTCCCTGCCCAGCGTGGTGGCGGCCACCGCCGCCGTGTTGACCCTGCTCGGTGCCATCCTGGATGGGCGCGGTTTCATGGCGGTCTGGCTGGTGGCGGCGGTCACCGGATTGGCCCTGCCGCTCGGCGCCATGGCGGTGCTGATGACGCACAATCTCACCGGCGGCCGCTGGGGCGAGCCGGTGCGCGCGCCCCTGAAAGCCACCATCGCCACCCTGCCGGTGATGCTGGCGCTGTTCGTGCCGCTGCTGTTCAACGCCGACCTGGTGTTTGCCTGGGTGGCGCCGGCCACACCGCTGCCCGAGGTGGTCGAGGCCAAGCGTTTCTATCTCAACGCGCCTTTCCTGTATCTGCGCTTCGGCCTGTACGCGGTCATCTGGCTGACCCTGGCCGTGCGCCTGAACGTGTGGCGCACGGAAATCAGCCGGCCGGCTTCCGCCAGCGCCGGCGGCCTGGTGCTGTGGGGCATTACCCTGACCTTTTTCAGCTTCGACTGGCTGATGTCCCTGGAGCCCACCTGGTACTCGGACATTGTTGGCCTGATCTTCATGGGCTCGGTGCTGTCGATGGCCCCGGCGCTGATGCTGCTGTTGCCGCGGGTCTATATTCACGGCGACCGTGAACCGCTGCTGGAAGGCGCCCGCCGTGACCTGGCCCACTTGTGGCTGTGCGCCATTCTGTTCTGGGCGTTCGTGGCGTTCAGCCAGTATCTGATTATCTGGAGCGGCGACCTGCCCCATGAAATCCGCTGGTACGTTCATCGCAGCGCCGGGGTCTGGGCCGCGATGGCGGTGGTGATGATGCTGCTGTGCGCGGTGCTGCCCTTTGTCGCCCTGCTGCCCGCCGCGCCGAAACGCCGGGGCTGGCTGCTGGCCGGCCTGGCGGCCACCGTGCTGCTCGGTCACTGCGTTGAATTCGGCTGGCTGATCCTGCCCGCCTACCCGCCGGCGCCGGCGGCGCTGAGCTGGCGCGCGCCGGTGGCGCTGGTGGCGGTGTTCGCCGTGCAATGGATGTTGATCGATGTTCACCGCGCCCGAGCCCGGCGCCCGGCGGCGGAGCGCTTCCATGACTGAGCAGCGTTCAGCAAGCCGCCACCCACAACCCGGCTACGAGCCTCGCGATGTCAGCCCGCGCCTGCCGCTGTACACGGCGATTGCCGTGCTGACGTTACTGGCGGTGCTGCTGGGCGGCATCGCCCTGGCCTTTCACTTTCGCGAGGGCACCCGGCTCTCCACCCGGGTGGCGGCGTTCTTTTCGCTGCCCCTGGCGGACCCGCATGCGGCCCGCCTGCAGGCATCCCCCGACGACGATCTGCAGCGCATGCGTGCGCTCGGCAGCGCCGATCTGAACCGCTACGGCTGGGTGGACCGGGACGCCGGCGTCGTGCACATCCCGATCGAGGAAGCGATGACCCTCTACATCAAGCGCGCTCCGGGAACCGATGATGATCACTCCGAGGCGCAACCATGAAGCGCCCGGGAGCAATGCTAAGCCGCCTGGCGCGGGTCCAGGCGCTACTGTGCCTGCTCGTGATCGGTGCCGCCGGCCATGCCGCCAATCAGGATGAGGCGCTCAGCCAGGCCAGCGTCAATCAGAAACCCGGGGCCCAGGTGCCGCTGGCACTGCGTTTCACCAATAGCGAAGGGAAAAAAGTGAGCCTGGCACAATTGATCGATGGCAAACCAACCCTGCTGGAGTTGGCCTGGTACAGCTGCCCGAATCTGTGCGACCTGTCCCTGCGGCGTCTCGGCAGCCAGCTCAGCGACGTTAAGTATCGGCCCGGCGAGGACTACCAGGTGGTGACCGTCAGCATCGACCCAGGCGAAGGCCCCCGGCAGGCCGCCCATGCCCGCCGCATGCTCGATCAGAGCTACCACGACGGCGACGGGGGCGGCCGCTGGCATGTGCTCACCGGCGACCGTGCCGCCATCGACAAGCTGGCGGCGGCGATCGGCTTTCGCTACCAGTACCACGCCGCCAGCGGCCAGTTCGCGCACCCGGCCGGGCTGGCCGTGCTCACCGGCGCCGGCAAGGTGTCTTCCTACCTGCTGGGCCTGCTGTTCGACGGCCACGATCTTCAATTGGCATTAACCCACGCCGCCAAGGGCGAGCTGGGATCGGTCACTGACCAGATCGTTTTGCGCTGCTTCCATTTCGATCCGGCCAAGGGGGTCTACACCCTCGATGTATTGCGTGTGCTCAATATCGCCTGCCTGCTCACGGTACTGGTGCTGGCGATTCTGATTGGCGGCCTGTTCTGGCGGCGCCGTGTGCACGGAGGGCGAGCTGATGATTGAAGCGGCCGATCCCTGGCAACTGTTGATGTTCCCCGAGGCGGCGTCGTCGATTTCTTCGCGGGTGGATCATCTGTTCTGGGCCATGGTGGTGACTTGCGGCCTGGTGGTGCTGCTGGTGTTCGTGCTGTTGCTGGTGTTCAGCATTCGTTACCGGCGCGGCTCACGCGCCGACCGCACTCCTTCCGCGCGCTTGAACAGCAACCACTGGCTGGAGATCGGCTGGTCGGTGCCGGTGCTGGTCGGCTTTCTGGTGTTCTTCGCCTGGGGCGCGGTGCTCTATCTCGATCTTTACGACCCGCCCGCGCCGGCGGACGGCAACGTGCGCGAAATCAACGTAATCGCCAAACAATGGATGTGGAAGTTTCAGCACCCCGAGGGCGTGCGCGAGATCAACGATCTGCACCTGGCGGTGGGTCAGACGGTGCGTTTGCGAATGACCTCCCAGGACGTCATCCACAGCTTTTTCGTGCCCGCGTTTCGGATCAAACAAGACGTTCTACCGCGCACCTACACCGAGTTGCAGTTCACGCCCACCAAGGTCGGGCGCTTCCATTTGTTCTGCGCCGAATACTGCGGTTTACAGCACTCCGGCATGACCGGCGAAGTGGTGGTGATGTCGCCACCGGCGCTGCAAGGCTGGCTGGATCGCCAGGGGCAGACCCGTACCCCCGAGCAAGACGGCGCGCGCTTGTTTCGCAGCTATGGCTGCAGTGGCTGCCACGATCCGGATTCGTCGGTGCATGCGCCGGATCTGGCCGGTCTGTACGGCAAACCGGTGCCGCTGGCCGACGGCACCACGGTGCGCGCCGACGCGCAATACATCCGTGATTCCATCCTGCTTCCGAGTAAACAGGTGGCCGCCGGCTACCCGGCGATCATGCCCTCTTTCCAAGGCCAGATCAGCGAGGCGGACGTGCTCAAACTGACCGCCTATATCCAATCCCTGACCGAGCAGGAGACCGATCCGCCATGAGCGCTCTATCCCGCACCGACGCCGCCGAGCCGGCCAGCTATCTGAACGCCGGTTACGGGCTCAAAAGCTGGCTGCTGACGCTCGATCACAAGCGCATCGCCTGGCTCTATTTCATCAGCATCACCGGGTTTTTCTTCCTGGGCGGCGCCGCCGCCACGCTGATTCGCCTGGAATTGCTGACACCGGCCGGCGATCTGCTCAGCGACAACGCCTACAACCAGATGTTCTCGTTGCATGGCATTGTCATGGTGTGGTTTTTCCTGATTCCGTCGATCCCCACCACGATGGGCAATTTCCTGCTGCCATTGATGCTGGGCGCGCGGGACATGGCGTTTCCGCGTTTGAACCTGCTGAGCTGGTATGTGTTTATTCTCGGCGGTCTGTTCACGCTGACCGCGGTGGTGGCCGGCGGCATCGATACCGGCTGGACCTTCTACACACCGTACAGCACCATGTTCTCCAATGGCGCGGTGCTGGCCGCCGCCACCGGTGTGTTTATCGTCGGCTTTTCCTCCATTCTCACCGGCATCAATTTTATTGTCACCACGCACAAAATGCGTGCCCCGGGGCTCACCTGGTTTCGCCTGCCGCTGTTCGTGTGGGCGCAATACGCCACCAGCGTCATCATGGTGCTGGCCACCCCGGTGCTGTCGGTGACGCTGGTGCTGCTGGGCATTGAGCGCGCCTTCGGTATCGGCATCTTCGACCCCGCTCTGGGCGGCGATCCGGTGCTGTTCGAGCATCTGTTCTGGTTCTATTCCCATCCGGCGGTGTACATCATGCTGCTGCCGGCGATGGGCGTGGTCAGCGAGTGCATCGCCTGTTTCGCCCACAAGCGGATCTTCGGCTACAAAGTCATGGCGTTTTCGATTCTCGCCATCGCCTTGTTCGGCTTTCTGGTGTGGGGCCACCACATGTTCGTTTCCGGGCAGTCGATTTACGCCGGGGTGGCGTTTTCCCTGCTCAGTTTTCTGGTGTCGGTGCCCTCGGCACTGAAGATCTTTAACTGGATCGCCACGCTCTACAAAGGCCAGATCCGTTTCGACGCGCCGATGTTGTTCGCGCTGAGTTTTATCGGCCTGTTTCTGATTGGCGGGCTCACCGGCATCTTCGTGGCCACCCTGGCGCTGGATGTGCAAATGCACGACACCTACTTCGTGGTGGCGCATTTTCATTACGTGATGGTGGGCGGCATGGTCTCGGCGTACATGGCCGGTTTGCATTTCTGGTGGCCGAAAATCACCGGGCGGCTGTACCCGGAAATGTGGGCGCGCGTGTCCGCGATCATCGTGTTCGTCGGTTTCAATCTGACGTTCTTTCCGCAGTATATTCTTGGCTGGGCGGGCATGCCGCGCCGTTATCACGCCTACGCCGACGAATTCCAGCTGCTCAATGTGTTTTCGTCCGCCGGCGCCGGCCTGCTCGCGGTGGGCTACCTGCTGCCGTTGCTCTACCTGATCTGGTCGCTGCGTTACGGCGCCCGCGCCAGCGCTAACCCCTGGGACGCGCGCGGGCTGGAATGGACGGTCTCTTCACCGCCGCCGGTACACAATTTCGCTCGCGTTCCAAGGGTCGAACACGAGGCTTACGCCTATGACCAGCCGCAGTAATCGCACCACCGTGATCATCGCCCACCAGTTCGAGAGCGCCGATCAACAGCTCGACGCCGACCTGCTGGGCATGTGGCTGTTTCTGGTCACCGAACTGCTGTTGTTTTCCGGCGCCTTTCTGGCGTTCTCGGTCTATTACCATCAGTACAGCGAGGCGTTCAGCGCCGCCGCCGGCGAGCTGCACTGGCTGTTGGCCGGCTTCAACACCGCCCTGCTGCTCACCAGCGGCCTGACCGTGGCCCTGGCGGAACAGGCCGCGGTGGAAAACAACCGCCGCGCCACGCTCGGCCTGTTGGCGCTGACCATCGCCCTGGGCCTCGCTTTCCTGGCGCTCAAGGGCTACGAATACCACAGCGAATACCGGGCCGGCCTGATTCCGTTTCTGGATCAGCCGTTCGCGTTCGACGGCCCCGACCCGATCCATGCCATGCTGTTTTATAACTTTTACTTAACGCTCACCGGCCTGCACGCACTGCATATGATCATTGGGTTGTCAGCGATGGGCGTGATTCTGGTGTCCGGTTACCGCTGGCGCGACCGCCACCGGGTGGCCCGGCAGGTGCGCATCGCCGGGTTGTACTGGGCGTTCGTCGATATCGTCTGGGTGCTGGTGTACACCAGCCTGTATCTGGTGGGGCGCTGATCATGTCCGATAAGCCACAAGCAAACGCCAAGGACGCCCGCCTGCGCCGCCACTTTTTTACGCTGTATCTTTTTTTGTTGGCCGCCTTGGCAATCAACATGGGTTCCACGCTGCTTGACCTGGGCGTCGTCGCGGTGCCCCTGCGACTGGCCATGGCCGCTCTGATGGCGGCATCGATCGCGCTGATCTTCATGCGCCTGCGCGACAGCGCCGTGTTGGTGAGGCTGGTTGCCGCCACCAGCCTGTTATGGGTGGTGTTTTTGTTTGTGTTGAGTTTCTCGGACTATCTGACCCGTTAGGGCCTGCTTCAATGCGGCGTCACCAGCTCCGACTTATGGTGCGAAGGGCCCACCGTATGGCGCGGCTTGAAACTGTCCGGGTCGGCGGCGTGCCACCAGTCCGCATAAGGGGTGGCATCCGCATCGGTGAGCAGGCTGTCCGGCGCCAGGAATGGATACAGCTTATCCAGGGTGACCATTTCCGTGGCGCTGTGGCGGTGAAACAGATGGTGGGGGTGCAACTCGCCGGGGTGATCGAGACCGGCGGCGGCGATCAGTTCGGCGAGATGCTCCAGGGTGTGGAAATGAAAGTTACGCACGCGCGGGGCTTTGTCGGCCACCACCAGGCCGCGCTGGCGGCTCGGGTTCTGGGTGGCGACGCCAGTGGGGCAGCGGTCGGTGTGGCAGTTCTTGGTCTGCACGCAGCCCAGGGACAGCATGAACGCGCGCGCCGCATTGCACCAGTCGGCCCCCAGCGCCAGATTGGCGGCCAGGGTGTAGGCGCTGTACACCTTACCGCTGGCGGCCAGGCGAATCTCACCGCGCAGGCCGGTGGCCACCAGAGCGTTGCGCACGAACAGCAGGCCCTCGCGCAACGGCATGCCGATGTGATCGGAAAATTCCTCCGGCGCCGCGCCGGTGCCACCTTCGGCGCCATCGACGACGATAAAATCCAGCCGCAGGCCGGTTTCCAGCATTGCCTTGCACAGCGCCAACACCTCCCAGGGGTGGCCGACGCACAATTTCACGCCCACCGGCTTGCCGCCGGCGTCCTCGCGCAGCGAGGCGGCGAATTCAATCAATTCGCGCGGCGTGGAGAACGCGGTGTGATAGGCCGGCGAAACGCAATCCTCACGCATGGGGATCTTGCGGGTGTCGGCGATTTCCCGGGTGATCTTGGCGGCCGGCAGCACGCCCCCATGGCCGGGCTTGGCGCCCTGGCTCAGTTTGATCTCGATCATCTTGACCTGATCCTGGCGCGCCTGCTTTTTAAACAGTTCGCGGTCAAAGCGGCCCTGATCGTCCCGGCAACCGAAGTAACCGCTGCCGATTTCCCACACCAGGTCGCCGCCGTGGCGGGTGTGATACGGGCTGACCCCGCCCTCGCCAGTGTCGTGGTAAAAGCCGCCCTGCCGGGCGCCCAGATTGAGCGCCTCGATGGCCGGCGCACTCAGTGAGCCGAAGCTCATCGCCGACACATTCAACAGCGACACGTCATAGGGCTGTGTGCACGCGGCGCCGCCCACGCGCACGCGGAAATCCGCGTTTGCTTTAGGGCGCGGCGCCATCGAGTGCGTCACCATCTGGTAGTCGCCGTCATAGACATTCAGATCGGTGCCAAACGGCTTGGCATCCACCGCGTTCTTGGCGCGCTGATAGATCAGCGAGCGCTCATCACGATTGTAGGGCCGCCCTTCGCGATCATTCTCGACGATGTACTGGCGCAGAAAAGGACGCAGGAATTCGAACATCCAGCGAAAGTGCGCCAGCAGCGGATAGTTGCGCATCAGCGTGTGGCGATGCTGGAACAGATCCCAGACACCCAGACCGGCGAGCAACCAGAGCACGCCGGCCAGCGGCCACAACCAGCCAATGTGAGGATGAAGAACCAGTGCGGTGGAGGTAATCAGGGCCAGCGCGATGGCGGCCAGCAGAGAGCCGAAACGGGCCAATCCGGAGGTGGTGCCGGACATCAATGCAATTCTCCCTAATGACGTGTCGTTGCCGCGAAACGCGGCTTTCATCACGCTAGCGCAAAGCCCGCACCGGCACCAAGGTTAAACGGTAAAAACTGGCGAAACACCGAACGCCAGACGCCAATCAGGGTCGGGCGTGCTGCGTGCTGCGTGCTGCGTGCCCGCCGGCTGTGCACCCATTAGCGCTGGGTTAATCGCCGCCGTGACTGTCGTCGCCATTGTTATCGTCATCGCTGGCGGCCGGTAAAGCGCGGCGCGCCTTGGCACCCAGGTCACGCAACTTATGGGCCTGGCCGAGCAGATTGCCGCGCCCCTCGGTCAAGCGCTTGTAGGAGAGATCCCAGGCCTGTTGGGCCTTGTCGAGTTTATCGCCCACGTCACCGAGGGATTCCGCCAACAACGAGATTTGATCGCAGATGCGCCCGGCGCGGCTGGCAATGTCCAGGGCGTTGCGGTTTTGATATTCGTAGCGCCAGATATTCTGAATGGTGCGCAGGGTCACCAGCAGCGTGGTCGGGCTGACCAGCACGATGTTGCGCTCGTAGGCATCGGTATAAAGCGCCGGGTCCGCTTCCATGGCGCTCATGAAGGCGCCCTCCACGGGGATGAACAGCAACACGAAATCGAGGCTGCGCACCCCTTCCAGGCCGCTGTAATCCTTGGCGTCGAGCCCTTTGATGTGGCTGCGCAGCGATTGCAAATGCTGCTCGCGAGCCAGCAGCCGGTCCTCTTCGTTGTCGGCGTGCACCAGCCGCTCATACGCCACCAGCGAGACCTTGGCGTCGATCACCACGTCCTTGCCTTCGGGCAGGTGAACAATGGCGTCGGGCAGGCGGCGCTGGCCACTCTCGTCTTTCAAGGCCACCTGGGTTTCGTATTCGCGGCCTTTGCTGAGCCCGGAGCTTTCCAATACCCGTTCCAGAATCATCTCGCCCCAGTTGCCCTGCGCCTTGACCTGGCCGCGCAGCGCCTCGGTGAGATTGCGGGCGTCCTGGTGCATCTGCTGGTTGAGGCTTTTCAGATGCAGCAGTTGTTCGCTGAGCGCCGCCTGCGAGCGGGTGTCGTCACTGTGAATCTGATCCACCCGGCGGCGAAAATCGGTCAGTTGCTCGCGAAACGGCCGCAGTAGCTGATCCAGCCCCTGGCGGTTTTTTTCCTCGAACTGTTTGCTGCGCGCGTCGAAAATCCTGGCCGACAGATTCTCGAATTCCTGACGCAGCTGTTCGCGGCTGTTTTCCAGGAACGCCAGTTTGTCCTGCTGGCCGGCGAGCCGCTCTTCCAAGCGTGCTTTGTCTGCCTGCAGCTCGCTGGCCCGCGCCTGACCGCTTTCCAGACGTTGCTCAAGATCAGCCCGTTGCCGCTGCTGCTGTTCGTGCTGCTGGCGCAGGCCGTCGAGCTGATGGCGGGCCTGATCGCGTTCGCCGGCCAGCCGGTTAAGAGCGTGACGGGCCCACAACAGCGCCACCAGAGCGGTCAGCGCGATGCCGGCGGCGGTGCTGAGCGAAGCGATCAACAGCGGAGTCATACAGCGGCCTTGCTGAACAGGGTGTAGAAATTATCCCGGGTGACACGCGCCAGCTGCGCCACCGGCACGCCTTTCAGATCGGCCACGCACTCGGCCACGTGGGCCACGAAACGGGGCTCATTGGGCTTGCCCCGGTGGGGAATCGGCGCCAGCCAGGGCGCGTCGGTCTCGATCAACAGCCGCTCCATGGGCACCTGTTTCACGGTCTCGCGCAGGGCCTCGGCGTTGCGGAACGTCACGATACCGGAAATGGAAATATAAAAGCCCAGCGCCATGGCCTGCTCGGCCATGTCCAGGTCTTCGGTGAAACAATGCAGCACCCCGCGCACCCGGCCCTGGCCATGCTCACGCAACAGCGCCAGGGTATCGTCCTTGGCGCCGCGGGTATGCACCACCAACGGCAAACCGGTGTCGCGGGCGGCGTGGATGTGTTCGATAAAACGGCGGCGCTGCCAGTCCCGTTCCTGCTTGGCGTAAAAATAATCCAGGCCGGTCTCGCCAATCGCCACCACCCGCGGGTGATCGGCGAGCGCCATCAGGGTGGCGGCGTCCGGTTCACGGGAGTCCTTATAAAGCGGGTGCACGCCGACACTGGCGTGCACATCGTCATGAGCCTCGGCCAGGGCCAGCACGTTGGGGAAGGTCTCCAGATCCACGCCGATGCACAGCATCCGCGAAACGCCCTCGGCACGGGTGGCGTCGAGCATCGCCTGGAAATCGCCCTGGTAGGCGTCCAGATTGAGCCGGTCGAGATGACAGTGGGAATCGACCAGATCCAGGACGGCGTCGGACATGGGAGAAAGCTCCTGCTCAGATCGGGGGAAGGCGCGCCCGTGGCAACCACGGCGACGCCAAGGGTAGCGACGCGGACCGCGCTTGGCCAGACCCGGGCGGCCTCGCCGGCGCTGATCCCTGTTCTGTTCCAGGCGTTTCAACCCGGCCGCGCCACGCGGCGGCGTTTACATGGTGTGGGTAGGCCGATCCGACTGCAGCGAGCCGGCCAGGTGGTTCTCGATGGTGCGGCGGGCGGTGTCGTCCTGATCCGAAAACTGCACGCCAATGCCGGCGCTGCGGTTGCCCTGGGCGCCGCGCGGGGTGATCCACACCACTTTGCCGGCCACCGGAATCTTCTCGGCCTCGTCCATGATGTTCAGCAACAGAAAAATTTCCTCACCGAGCTGGTAGCTCTTATCGGTGGGAATAAACAGCCCGCCATGGGAAATAAACGGCATGTAGGCGGAATACAGCGCCGCCTTGTCCTTGATGCTCAGCGACAGAATACCGCTGCGTCCACCTGGCATTTTCATTGCTCGCGATCCCCCAGGAACGGTTGTTATCTGGACAGCGTGGGCGTTATTCAGAGGTGCCCTTGTTGATACGCAGATTAGAAGCCGGCGGCCACAGCGTCAACGGCGGTGCGCCGGCGTCCCCCGTGCTGGTTGCTTAGCGGTTGCCCAGCGCCAGCAGCCACTGCTCCATCAGCAATTCCTTGTTGGGGTTGGCGCCGCCCAGCAACTGACGGCGCCCTTCCATCACCCGTTGCGCCACGCGCAGCAGGCGCGTGGCGGGCACCGCCCGGGCCAGTTGCGCCAGGGCCGGTTCCACCAGAGGGTCATGCACTTCACCGCTGGGCATGTCGCTCTGCTCGCCCTGCCCGTCGAGACAGCAGGCCAGCCGCGCCGCCCGCGCCAGCCAGCCGTACAGCACCTGGGCCATGATGCGCGGGTCGTGGGCGGCCAGCGCCTGGGCTCCCTGGCTCGGCGAGACGCGCCCCTGGGCCACCGCGACCAGCTCGTTGATCAGCCGGCCACGGGCCGCGAACCATTCCGCGTCTTGCAGTTCCACCGCCCGTAGCGGCGCCCCCTGAGCCGCCGCCAACAGCGCCGGGGCCTCCCGTTCGCCGACCTGCGGCACCAGCCAGCGCAACGCCGGTTCGGCGGCGGGCAATGGCAAGCTGCGGCGCTGGCAGCGGCTGCGCACGGTGGGCAGCAACAGGCTGGGCTGGTGGCTGATCAGAATCAGCACCATGCCTTCGCCGGGCTCTTCCAGGGTCTTGAGCAACGCGTTCTGGGCGCTGCGGTTGAGGGCTTCCGCCGGTGCGATCAGCGCCACCCGGGCGCCGTTGTACTGCGCGGTGCGCGAGCAGAACTCCACCAGCCGGCGCACCTGGTCGATCTTGATCACGCGGCTGTCGCCCTCCGGCGCCAGGCTCTGCAGATCCGGATGGGTGCCGGCGGCGCTCAGGTGGCAGGCGTCACACTGCCCGCACGGCAGTGCCCCCGCCGGCCGCTGGCACAGCAGCGTCTGCGCCAGGGAGCGGGCCAGCCGCGCCTTGCCGATGCCGGCGCTGCCGGTGAGCAGCAGCGCATGGGGCAAACGCCCCTGCCGGTGCTGCTCGACAAACCGTTCCATGTCGTCCTGATGCCAGGGGCACGGCACCTGGATCGCTGCCCGATTCGCGGTTACCGCCACGTCAGCATCTCCTCAAGGCTGGCGCGCAGTTGCGCGCGCACCCCGGGCAACTCCTGGCCGGCGTCGATCACCCGGAAGCGTTGCGGTTCGGCGGCGGCGCGTTGCAAATAGCATTGGCGCACCCGCTCGAAGAAATCACGCTGTTCACGTTCGATGCGATCCGGTTCCGAGCGTTTGCCGGCCCTCGCCAGGCCGATGTCCACGGGCACATCGAACAGCAGCGTGCGGTCCGGTGTCAGCCCTTTCAGCACCAGGGTTTCCAGGGCGGCGATGTCGGCCCGGGCGAGGCCGCGCCCGGCCCCCTGGTAGGCCCAGGTGGCATCGATAAAGCGATCGCACAATACCCACTCACCGCGCGCCAGCGCCGGCCGGATGCGCGCCGCCAGATGCTGGGCACGGGCGGCGAACACCAGCAGCAACTCGGTGGCGTCGGCCATCGGCTCGGCACCGGGCTCCAGCAACACCTGACGAATCCGCTCGGCCAGTTCGGTGCCACCGGGCTCACGGCTCACGGTGACCGCCACACCGGCCTCGCGCAGCGCCTCGGCCAGCCATTCCAGATTGGAGCTTTTGCCGGCGCCCTCGCCGCCTTCCAGGGTAATAAAGCGACCGCTCACGGCGTTGCCTCCGGGCGCGAGCGGTAGTCCGCGCGCCGTTGCAATTGGTACTCGCGCACCGCCCGGCGGTGCTCGGCCAGGGTGCTGGAAAAGTGATGGCTGCCATCACCACGGGCGACGAAATAGACCGCCTCGGTGGCGGCCGGATGCAGCGCCGCGAAAATCGATTCCCGGCTCGGCATGGCGATCGGCGTGGGCGGCAACCCGACGATCACATAGGTGTTATAGGGTGTCGGGCGCAGCAGATCCGAGCGGCGGATATTGCCCTGATAGCGTTCGCCCATGCCGTAGATCACGGTGGGGTCGGTCTGCAGGCGCATGCCTTTGCGCAAGCGGTTGACGAACACCCCGGCGATTTCGCCCCGCTCGCTGGGCACGGCGGTTTCCTTTTCGATGATCGAGGCCATCACCAGGGCCTGATAGGGGCTCTGGTAAGGCAGGTCGTCGTCGCGGCCCAGCCAGATTTCGTCCAGGGCGCGCCGTTGCCGCTCCAGCGCCCGGCGCAGGATCTCCAGATCGCTGGTGCCACGGGTGTAGAAATAGGTTTCCGGGGCGAACCACCCTTCCGGCTCGTTGTCGGGCAGGTCCAGGCGCGCCATGATCTCCCGCCCCGAGAGCCCCTCGATGGTGTGTTTGAGGCCGTCCAGCCCGGCCAGGCGGGTGCGCCATTCCTTGAAGCTCCAGCCCTCCACCAGGGTGACACTGCGCTGCAACACGTCGCCGCGCTCGATTTTCTCCAGCAAGGTGAGCAGCGAATCACCGGGTTGCAACTGATACTCGCCCACGTACATGCGTCCGGCGACATCGGTGAAGCTGCTGTACAGCCGCGCGGCCAGCCGGCGCAGGCGCGCCTCGTTGCCCTCCCCCAACAGACCGTCGTTCTGCAAACCACGGATCATGCCGGTGTAGCTGGCGCCACGTGGCACCTCCACCACGGTGGGCTGCTCAAGCAGCAACGGGCGGTGCAAATAGCCCCCCAACCAGAAGCCGGCCGCCGGAATGGCGATGATCGCCAGCACCAGCAGCAGACCGAATATTCGTATTTTTCGACGCATGAAGTGAGAACGGTTCCTTGACAAAGAAAGCTTGAGAATGAGCCTTTGAGGCCGGGTGTGCCGGGCGGTCGGGGTCAGGCCTGAAACAGCGCGTCCAGATCGCCTTGCAGCCCGATCACCGTCTCCGGCACCGGCCAAACCCATTGCGCCAGTTTACGCACCGGCAGCACGCCCACAACACTATTGGCGAGAAAAACGCCGTCGGCGACGCGCAGCTGTGACAGCGGCCGCAACCGCACCGAGGTGCGCAGACCGTGCCGGGCGGCCTGTTCCAGCAGCCACTGGCGGGCCACGCCGGCCACCCCGGCGCGCTCCAGCGCCGGCGTCCACAGGGTGTCGCCGTAGAGCGCGAACAGGTTCATGGCGGTGGCTTCCACCGGCTGGCGCCGGGCGTTGAGCACGATGCCCTCCCGCCATCCCTGGCTGGCCACCTCGGCGCGGGCCAGCACCTGAGGCAGGCGGTTGAGATGCTTGAGCCCGGCGAGCGGATCGTCGGGCAAGGTGAGCCGGCACAGGCCGGTCTCGATGCCCCGGCGGCGTTCCGCGTCGCTGTACACCGGCAAGGGCGCGAACCGGCCGATCAGCGTCGGTCGCGGCGCCGCCGGGGGCAAATAGCCGCGCCCGCCGCCGCCCCGGGTCACGATCAGTTTGGCGACGCCAGCGCCCGGCGCGCCGGCCAGGGTGTCGGCGAGACAACGCTCCAGAGCGGGGGCATCAATGGCAATCGCGAGCCGGCGGGCGCCGGCCAACAGCCGCGCCCGGTGGCGCGGCCAAAGAGGCACCCGGCCGGCGGCGTCCACGCGCAACGTCTCGAACAGCCCGTCGCCATAGGCCAGCCCCCGGTCGTCACCGGCCAGCAGGCCGCCGTGCACGTCCGCCGCCGGTCTCACACCTTGCGGAACAGCAGCGAGCCGTTGGTGCCGCCGAAACCGAACGAATTGGACAACGCCACCTGGATCTCCATGGACTGGGCCTGGTTGGCCACCAGATTGAGATCACAGCCCTCATCCGGGTTGTCCAGATTGATGGTCGGCGGCGCCACCGAATCGCGCATCGCCAACAGCGTGAAAATCGCTTCCACCGCGCCGGCGGCGCCGAGCAGGTGGCCGATCATGGATTTGGTGGAACTCACCGCCAGTTTGCCGGCGTGGTCACCGAACACCTGCTTGATCGCCTTGATCTCGACCAGATCGCCCATTTTGGTGGAGGTGCCGTGGGCGTTCAGGTAGCTCACTTCGGCGGGGTCGATACCGGCGTCGCGGATCGCATTGCCCATCGAGCGGGCGGCACCGTCGCCGTCTTCGGAAGGCGCGGTCATGTGGTAGGCGTCGTCGCTCATGCCGTAGCCGATCAGTTCACCATAAATGGTGGCACCGCGGGCCTTGGCGCGTTCGTACTCTTCCAATACCACGGCACCGGCACCGTCGCCGAGCACGAAACCGTCGCGGTCGCGGTCCCAGGGCCGGCTGGCGGCTTGCGGATCGTCGTTACGGGTGGACAGCGCGCGGGCGGCGGCGAAGCCACCCATGCCCAGCGGCGTGGAGCCCTTCTCGGCGCCGCCGGCGATCATCACGTCGGCGGTGCCGAGCTGAATCTGTTGGGCGGCGAAACCGATGTTGTGAGTGCCCGTGGTGCAGGCGGTCACGGTGGCGAAATTGGGGCCTTTCAGGCCGTACAGAATGGCCAGATTGCCGGCGATCATATTGATGATGGTGCTTGGCACGAAGAACGGCGACAACTTACGCGGGCCGGATTCCAGCAATTTGCGGTGGTTTTCCTCAATGTTGGTGAGGCCGCCAATGCCGGAGCCGATGGCCGCGCCAATCCGCTCGCCGTTTTCCTTGTCCATCTCCAGCCCGGCGTCCTGGATCGCCTGGATTGCCGCCACCATGCCGTACTGGACGAACAGATCCATCTTGCGGGCCTCTTTGGCCGGCATGAAGGCTTCCAGATCAAAGTCCGGCACCAGGCCGGCGAATTTGGTGGCGAAGTTGCTGGTATCGAAGTGCTCGATCATGCGGATACCGCTGCGGCCCGCCTTGATGCCATCCCAGGTCGAGGCCACATCGGCCCCCAACGGGCTGAGCATGCCCATACCGGTTATCACTACACGACGTCGTGTCACCTGCTTTCCTCCCGAGTTGAGGCATCGCCGGGCAGGCGCCCGCGCCAGGCATGGCGACGGCGCGACAACATTCCGGCGGCCCTTTGAAACCAGGCTCCGCGCCGCGTCGGCGGCTGCGATCAGCGACCAGGGCCGCCAGCCACTCTACCACGATCCCCACCCGATAAGCGCCCGTCGGAAACGGCGGCGCACGCGGGGCGGCGGGCCTGGAATCCTACCCAAAAAAAACCGCAAGCTCGGTGAGCCTGCGGCTTTTTTTTACGAGTAGACGTTAGCTGCGACCGAAATCAGCCGTGCGCCTTGATGTAATCCACGGCGGCCTGGACGGTGCTGATCTTCTCAGCTTCTTCGTCCGGGATTTCGGTCTCGAATTCTTCTTCGAGCGCCATTACCAGCTCAACGGTATCCAGGGAATCGGCACCCAGATCTTCCACGAAGGAAGAGGCCGGCTTCACGTCTTCAGGCTTAACACCCAGTTGTTCGACGATGATCTTCTGGACCCGTTCTTCGATGCTGCTCATGATCTTATAACTCTCCTATTGATGGTGTGCGAGCACCTATGAGCGGCTATTCTAGGTGAACGCTGTTTGCGCTTGCAAGCCGCTGCCGGTGACATAAGTTTCCAAATGTTTAAGGAGCCTCCGAAGATCCTTTGCGGGCCCTCGGAGATTCCGCGGATTCTGACCGCCCGCGAGGGGGCGTCCTCGAAACACACTACTGATAACACAGAGCCGCAGCTTAGCGGTTTGTGCTCCGTTTGTCTCAACCCGTGAACATGCCGCCGTTCACGTGAACGGTGGTGCCGGTCACGTAACCGCCGCCATCGCTGGCCAGCCAGTTGACCGCGCTGGCCACTTCGTCGGCGCTGCCCAGCCGGCCCAGGGGGATTTCCCCGAGCAACGTGGCACGCTGGGCCTCGGGCAGAGCATCGGTCATGTCGGTCTGGATAAAGCCCGGCGCCACCGAATTAACGGTGATGTTGCGCGAACCCAGCTCCCGGGCCAACGCCCGGGTGAAGCCTTCCACGCCGCCTTTGGCGGCGGCGTAGTTGGCCTGGCCGGCGTTGCCCATGGTGCCCACCACCGAGCTGATGTTGATCACCCGCCCCCAGCGCGCCTTGGTCATGCCCTTCAGGCACGCCTTGGTAACGCGATACAGGGAATTCAGGTTGGTATTGATGACATCGGACCACTCATCGGCCTTCATGCGCAACATCAGGTTATCGCGGGTGATGCCGGCGTTGTTGACCAGCACCAGGGGCGCACCGTGCTGCTCACCAATGCTTTTCAGGGTGGCCGCCACCGATTCGTCCTCGGCGACGTTCATCACCACGCCGGTGCCACTGGCACCCAGCGCCTCGCTGATCGCCTGCGCGCCCTTTTCGCTGGTGGCGGTGCCGACCACGAAAAAACCGGACTCGGCCAGCGCCGTGGCGATCGCCCGGCCAATGCCCCGGGTGGCCCCGGTGACCAGCGCCACCTTGCGTTCTTCGCTCATTGAGCTCTCCTTGGATGATGTCAGGCCTGAGCGCCTATTCGCCGCTCAGAGCGGCCTGGAAGGCGGCTTCGTTTTCCAATGGGCGGGCCTGCATGGCACGGTCGATGCGCTTGACCAGACCACACAGCACCTTGCCGGGGCCGCATTCGTACAGGGTGCTCACGCCGTCGGCGGCCAGCGCCTGCACGCTCTCGGACCAACGCACCGGGGAATAGAGCTGACGCACCAAAGCATCGCGAATGCGCTGCGGGTCGCTCTCGCGGGCCACGTCCACGTTATTGATCACCGGCAGTTCCGGCGCATGGAATTTCGCCGCTTTCAGTTCCTCGGCCAGGGACTCCGCCGCCGGGCGCATCAACGCGCAATGGGAGGGCACGCTCACCGGCAGCGCCATCGCCCGTTTCGCGCCGGCGCTCTTGCACGCCTCGATGGCCCGTTCCACGGCGGACGCCTGGCCGGCGATCACCACCTGGCCGGGAGCGTTGAAATTCACCGCCTCCACCACTTCGCCCTGGGCAGCTTCGGCGCAGGCCTGGCGCACCTGGTCGTCTTGCAAGCCGAGGATCGCCGCCATCCGGCCGCCGCCCTCGGCCACCGCCGATTGCATCAATTGGCCACGGGTGCGCACCAGACGGGCGGCGGCGCCGAGGTTGATCACCCCGGCGCAGGTCAGCGCGGTGTATTCACCCAGGCTGTGGCCGGCCAGCAGGTCGGGGCGCGGGCCACCGCTCTGCTCCCACAGCTTCCACAGGGCGACGCCGGCGGTGAGCAACAGGGGCTGGGTGTTTTCGGTGCGGTTAAGGGCGCTTTCCGGGCCCTCCTGGGCCAGGGCCCACAGATCCATGTCCAGAGCCCCGGAGGCCTCCTGGAAGGCCTGACGCACCGCGGTGCGATCGGCGAACCCGGCCAGCATGCCCAGAGTCTGGGAGCCCTGACCGGGAAACACGAAGGCGGTTTTCGACATGCGTTGTCCTCTCTCACTGTTCGCGTTCCTGGACCGTCCACCACGGTGGTGCCGGTCCGCGATGCGCGGGTCGAGGCGGCAGTATGCCGGCAACGCCGGCGCCTGTCCGCCCGGCCCTGCAACAAATTATGACCGGCGCCGCACGCCGGTGTTCAGCCCGCCACGGCCGGATCGATGGGCGCCAGCGCGTCCTTGATCAGGGCCGGCACATTGCGGCGCGCCTCCAGCTGGGCCACCTCCAGAGCGCAGACAAAGCCCTCCACGCCGGTGCCGCCGTGGCTTTTCACCACCACCCCGTTCAGGCCCACCAGGCTGGCGCCGTTGTAACGCTCCGGGTCCATGCGCCGTTTCAGGCCGCGCAACAGCGGCAGGGCGAACAGGCCGCTGAGCTTGCGCAGCAGCGAGCGGTCCGCCTCTTCACGGATCATGCCGCCAATCATCTTGGCCACGCCTTCCATGGTTTTCAGCGATACATTGCCGACAAAGCCGTCGCACACCACCACGTCCACATCGCCGAGGAAAATGCCATTGCCTTCCACGAACCCGGCGTAGTTGAGATTCGGTGCCTGCTGCAGCAGAGCCGCCGCCTCTTTAATCTGTTCGTTGCCTTTGATGTCTTCCTCACCGATGTTCAACAACGCCACCCGGGGTGACTGGTTGCCGTCCACGGCACGCACCACCGCCTGCCCCATCAGGGCGAACTGCAAAAGATGCTCGGGTTCGGAATCCACATTGGCGCCCAGATCGAGCATATGGCAATGGCCGTGGGCGGTGGGGATGGCGGTGCAGATCGCCGGGCGGTCCACACCGGGCAGGGTTTTCAGCACGAACCGGCTGACCGCCATCAACGCCCCGGTATTGCCGGCGCTGACCGCCGCCTGGGCGAGCCCGTCCTTGACCTGGTTGATGGTCACCCGCATGGAGGAATCTTTCTTTTGGCGCAGAGCCACGGCAACCGGATCGTCCATCGCCACCACTTCGGAGGCGGGCTGCACGATCAGCCGCGGGTGGCCTTCGAGCTTTTCTTTTTTCAGCGCCGGCGCCAGGGCGGTGGGTTCTCCCACCAGAATCACACGCAATTCAAGATGGCGGCTCAGCATCCGGGCCACGGCGGGCACGGTTACCGGCAGACCATGATCGCCGCCCATGGCGTCCACCGCCAGAGTCACAACCGCTGACATGGCAATTCATCCTGCTTGGCGAAGCCACGGCCATCATACGCAGAGGAGCACGGCCGCGGATAGAGAAACGGGAGCCACCAGGGCTCCCGCCTAACTCCGCCGTGGTCGCCGGCCTGCTCTAGCGAGCGGCGGCGGCCACGACATTCGGGCCCCGGCGAACCGGGTGTCCCTTATTCTTCTTCGTCGTCCAGATCCGCGGTGCGGATCACCTGACGGCCACGGTACATGCCATCCGGAGAGATGTGGTGACGACGATGCACTTCACCGGTGTTGGTGTCTTCGGTGAGGGTCGGCGCGGACAGCGCATCGTGGGAACGACGCATGCCGCGCTTGGAACGGGTCTTGCGATTCTGTTGAACAGCCATTTCATGCTCCTCGGCGTGTTACTTGCGGCGACCCTTGAGACGGGCCAGCACGGCAAACGGGTTATCCGGTTTGATCTGTTCTTCGTCCGCCTCGCCGGATTCCTCCAGCGGCGAATTCGGGCATTGGTCGTGCAGAGCGATCAGCGGCAAGGCCAGCAGCAGCTCTTCTTCCAGCACCTCGGCCAGTGTCATGCGCTCGCCGGTGACCAGCAGCGGATCGAGATCCGCCGGCAGCGCCTTGGCCTGCTCTTCGGTCCACACCAGCACCAGATCCACGTCCGCGACGATCCGACTTTCCACCGTCTCGAGACAGCGCTGGCAAACCAGTGCCAGGGTGGTTTCCACCCTGCCGCGCACATGGCGCCGGCCATCGTCATCCCGGCTAAAAGCCAGCCTGATCCGCACCGGCTGGTCCAGACTCTCGCGATATTCCCGCAGCCGGGGTAAATCCCCTACGCGGGCTTCGCCTTCGATGACGCGCTCCTGGTCCGCGTATTTGCGGGGGTCCAGGTACGTCGGCAGTTGCCCTGAAAACATAAGCGCGCAATTCTAGGCGCGAGCCCGCCCCGTGTCAAAGCCAAATTGAGCCTCGCCCGGGCGGCTTAAGCCCCTGAGAAAACTGGATTTTTCGTGCACCGAAAAGGCTGCCTGAGTACCATTCCGGTCCCCGCTATTTCGGAGCCCGTTATGAGCCCAGCGCAGCCCCCTCTGATCCTCGCCTCTTCGTCGCCGTTCCGCCGCGAATTGCTGCATAAGCTGGGGCAGCCTTTCGAGCACCGCAGCCCGGACATCGACGAATCCCCACGCCCCGGCGAAAGCCCCACCTCCCTGGTCATGAGACTGGCCCGGGAGAAAGCCCAGGCACTGGCCGGAGCGTTTCCCGATGCACTAATCATCGGCTCCGACCAGCTCAGCGTCCTGGATGGCGATATCGCCGGCAAACCCGGCGACCGCGAACGCGCCCTGGAACAACTGCGCCGCGCCAGCGGCCGCTCGGTGCGTTTTGTCACTGGCCTGTGCCTGCTCAACAGCGCCAGCGGCCGCCATCAAACCGGCTGCGAGCGCTTCACGGTGCATTTCCGCACCCTCAGCGACGCGCAACTGGCGCGCTATGTGGACGCCGAGCAGCCCTACAACTGCGCCGGCGGCTTCAAATCCGAAGGCCTCGGCATCACCCTGTTCAAAGCCCTCGAAGGCCGCGACCCCAACGCCCTGATCGGCCTGCCGTTGATCATGCTGACGGATTTTCTCAATGCGGAAGGGGTGGGGGTTCCATAGACCACGCCGTGCCGTTGGGAAACGGCTGCAAGCTACAAGCTACAAGCTGCAAGGGCGGCTACGTAGCGCGCGTTTTCCTTGCAGCTTGCAGCTTGCAGCTTGAAGCTTGAAGCTCACCTCTAACGCAACGTCGGCGCGCCGCCTTCCAGCCCCAGGCTTTTACCAATACCGCTGCCCACCGAGGTGCCGAAGCGCTTGAGCAGGCGGTCCACCGCCGAGGCGCTGACGCTGTAATCCACGGTTTCTTCGGTGCCGACCACGTCGCGGGCCACCTGGCCGGGGCTCTTGAGGCCGTCCACCAGGCCCAGCTCCAGGGCGCGCTGACCGGTCCAGAACAACCCGGAAAACAGCTCCGGGTGGCCGTCCACCTTGAGCCGGTCGCCCCTGCCCTGCTTGACCGCGGCGATGAACTGCTGGTGAATGTCATCCAGCATGCCCTGCAGATGCTGCCGATCCGAGGGTTTCACCGGCGCGAACGGGTCGAGGATGTCCTTATGTTCGCCGGCGGTGTACACGCGGCGCTCCACGCCCAGCTTCTCGGCTGCCTCCTGGATGCCGAAACTGGCCATGATTACCCCGATGGAGCCGACGATACTGGCCGGATCGGCGTAGATTTCATCGGCGGCGGAGGCAATGTAATAGGCGCCCGAGGCCCCCATGTCGGTGATCACCGCGTACAGTTTCTTGTCCGGGTGCTCGCCGCGCAAACGGCGGATTTCGTTGTAGACGTAATTGGCCTGCACCGGCGACCCGCCCGGGCTGTTGATCTTGAGCATCACCGCCTGGGCGTTTTCCGCCTCGAAGGCATCGCGCAGGCCCTCCACCAGCAGGTCGGCGCTGGCCGGCGAATCGGCGGCGATCACGCCGTTCACCTTGACCACCGCCACATGCGGCTCGGCAATGGCCAGGGCATCGCCGCCGCGATTGGAAAACATCATGAACAGCAGCGCGAACAGGTAAATAAAGGTCAGGCTTTTAAAGAAGATGCCCCAGCGCCGGCTCTTGCGCTGTTCCGCCTGCGCCTGGCCCAGCAACTTCTCGATCAACGTCCACTCACGGCCGGAAGGGCCCTCCCCAGAGCGGGGCCGTTGATTATTGTCGTATTCCATTTATACCGTCTCCTCGGACTGATGGCTGGCCGGCACCCCGATCAGGGGCAACAACTGCGGTAATGCATCGATCACCGCCAGGGGCTGATAGTTCAATAAGGTTTCCACCGGATGCGCGCCGTAACTGACCGCCACCCGGTCCACGCCAGCGGCACGGGCCATCTCCAGATCGAACGAGGTGTCGCCCACCACCAGGGCGCGGCCGGCCGGCACCGCCATTTCCTCGAGCAACTCATCGACCATCGCCGGGTGCGGTTTGGAGTGGGTTTCGTCGGCGCAACGCGAGCCCTGGAAGCACTCCCCCAGGCCGCTGCTGTGCCAGACCCGCTGCAACCCCTTGCGGCTCTTGCCGGTGGCCACCGCCAGCCGACAGCCCGCGCCCGCCAGGGCATCCAGCACCAGGCGGGCACCAGGATAAAGCGCGCTGGGCACTTGCTCGGCGGCCACGAAGTGCACCGCGTAGCGCTCCCGCAGCCGCTCAAGATGGTCATCGACAATGCCGGGCCAGAGCGTGCGGATCGCCTCCGGCAGCCCCAGGCCGATGATGCCGCGCACCTGGTCATCCTCAAGCCGGGGCAGCGCCACGTCCGCGCCGGCCAGGTGCATGCAGGCGACAATGCGCCCGGTGGAATCCATCAGGGTGCCGTCCCAGTCGAAAATCACCAGATCGTAGTTCATCGACGCAGAGCCGCCAGAATGGTCTCGAAATCCTGATCCAGCGGCGCGGTCACCTTGACCGTTTTGCCACTGTCCGGGTGTTTGAACGTCAGCGAGCGGGCATGCAGGCACAGACGCCGGGTGCCGCCCAGCGCCTGCAGGCGCTGATCGCCGCGGTCGCTGCCGTATTTGTCATCGCCAAGCAGCGGAAAGCCGCCAAACTGGCTGTGCACACGGATTTGATGGGTGCGCCCGGTGCCCAGAGTGGCCTCCAGCAAGGCGACGTCACCGAGCCGCTCCAGCAGCCGGAAATCGGTCACCGAGGCCTTGCCCTCGCGGGACACCCGCACCACCCGCTCATTGCCCTGCATCATCTTCAACAGCGGCGCCTCGATGCGCCGCTCGCTGCCCTTGAAGCCCTGACACAGCAACCAGTAGCGCTTCTCCACCCCACCCTGCACCATCACTTTTTGCAAACGGCGCAAAAAAGCCCGGTGGCGGGTCACCATGATGCAACCGCTGGTGTCCCGGTCGAGCCGATGCACCAGCTCCAGGCTGGCTTCGTGCGGATACAGCACCCGCAGCGCCTCGATCAGCCCCAGGCTGACGCCGCTGCCGCCGTGCACCGCCAGGCCGGCCGGCTTGTTGAAGATGAACATGCGTTCATCTTCGTAGATCAGCGCGCGCGCGAGTCGCTCGGCCAGGCCGTCGCTGACCACCGGAGGCGCCTCCGACTCGCTGGTGCGAACCGGCGGCACCCGCACCACGTCGTCGGTGCACAACCGGGTGGTCTGCTTAGCGCGTTTCTTGTTCACCCTTACCTCGCCGGAACGGATGATCCGGTAGATACGGGAACGGGGCACCCCTTTGAGATGGGTGATCAGGAAATTATCCAGGCGTTGGCCGTCGCGCCCCTCATCGATGGTAACGAAGGTGACACGATCGGCGGCGGGAGTGTCGGACATGCGGCGAATTCTAGCCAAGCCGGCGCGCCGGCGCTAGCGCTGACCGGGTCCGCGTGCAAGTAAACACGGCGGCGCTATCTGATTGATCGCACAGTCATTTTACTGCTATAGTCCGGTGTCGGCCGCGGCTGGCCAACGGCGACGCGCAGCGACCATTCGCCGTCGGTTCTAAGATACCCGCCAGCCCCGCCCGATACTATGTCGAACAGGCCCGAAACCGGGCCCCGACGCTGCAAACGACCCCCCGATGGCACAATCGACCTCGGCGGGTCGGACAACCAACGACAGGTGGTTTGCAGCCGGTCGAAGACAAGCCAGGCCGGTGACAGGCCTCGGGACCACGCCGCTCTATTGTTATCAGGGCGTGGAACACGGGACGATCCGTCACTGATCTGAGCCGGTACAGACAGACAAAAGTTTACCCGGTCCGGTGCCGCGATTTCGCACCGGACACAGCGTGACGCAGGATTCACGGGCCAAGGCCCCCGAGCAATAACGCCAACGGCACAACTTCGTATGAGCCCGGAGACATCAGGAAGAGCGACAACAGGAACACCATGATCGTGTGGAGCGCTGCGCGCCGCCACCCGTGACGATGCCCCCTGTCCGGCTTTTCCATGCTCCACCAGGGCGACTGATCTGATACCGGGCGCATACCGGCCCGCTGCACGCCGCCACGAACCTTGTGGTAGCACAAAAATGAAACGTATGTTGATCAACGCCACTCACCCCGAAGAGGTTCGGGTGGCACTGGTGGACGGCCAGCGTCTTTATGATCTGGATATCGAACACCGTACCCGCATTCAAAAAAAGGCCAATATCTATAAGGGTAAAATCACCCGTATTGAGCCCTCCCTGGAAGCCGCCTTCGTGGACTTTGGCGCCGAGCGCCACGGCTTTCTGCCCCTGAAGGAAATCTCCCGCCAATACTTCCAGAAAGACCCCAAGGACATTCAGGGCCGCATCAACATCAAGGATGTGATGCGCGAAGGCCAGGAAGTGATCATTCAGGTCGACAAAGAAGAGCGTGGCAACAAGGGCGCCGCCCTGACCACCTTTATCAGCCTGGCTGGCCGCTACCTGGTGCTGATGCCCAATAACCCCCGCGCCGGCGGCATTTCCCGCCGCATCGAGGGCGAGGAGCGTCAGCAGCTCAAGGAAGCGCTGAGCAGCCTGGATATCCCCGACGAAATGGGCGTGATCGTGCGCACCGCCGGGCTCGGCCGCTCCGCCGAAGAGCTGCAGTGGGATCTCAACTACCTGCTCAAGCTGTGGAGCTCCATCGCCGAGGCCTCGGAAACCCGCAAGGCGCCGTTCCTGATTTATCAGGAATCCAACGTCATCATTCGCGCCATCCGCGATTACCTGCGCAAGGACATCGGTGAAGTTCTGATCGATTCCGAGAAGGTCTACAACGAAGCCCAGGCGTTCGTTCAGCAGGTGATGACCGACTTCCAGCACAAGATCAAACTCTACAACGACGACACGCCGCTGTTTTCCCGCTATCAGATCGAATCGCAGATCGAAACCGCGTTCGAACGGGAAGTGAAGCTGCCCTCCGGCGGGTCCATCGTGATCGATCCCACCGAAGCGCTGGTGTCCATCGACATCAACTCCTCACGGGCCACCAAAGGCGCCGACATCGAGGAGACCGCCCTGCAGACCAACCTGGAAGCGGCGGAAGAGATCGCCCGCCAGTTGCGTCTGCGTGACATCGGCGGCCTGATCGTGGTCGACTTCATCGACATGGGGCCGGCGCGCAATCAGCGCGACGTGGAAAACCGCATTCGTGAAGCCCTGGAAGCGGACCGCGCGCGCATCCAACTGGGCCGCATTTCCCGCTTCGGCCTGCTCGAATTGTCGCGCCAGCGGCTGCGCCCCAGCCTCGGCGAGACCTCCAGCATCGTCTGCCCCCGTTGCGACGGCCTCGGCCACATCCGCGACGTGAAATCCCTGGCGCTGAGCATCCTGCGCCTGATCGAAGAAGAAGTGATGAAAGAACGCACCGGGGAGATCCAGGCCCAGGTGCCGGTGGCGGTGGCCACCTTCCTTCTCAACGAGAAGCGCCAGGTGCTGCGTGAAATCGAAACCAGCCACAATGTCCGCCTGCTGGTGATTCCCAACCCGCACCTGGAGACCCCGCACTTCCAGGTGGAGCGCATCCGCGACGACCAGACCAAGGATCAGATCAGCCACGAGCTGGATCTTCTGGAAGCGCAACCGGAGCCAAGCGCGCCCAACGCCCAGGAAAACGCGCCCAAGCCCCAGGAACCGGCGGTCAAATTGATCGCCCCGGACACCGCGCCCCCGGCGCCGCGCCCCGCCGCCGAAGCGCCCGCCAAACCGGCCGCCGCGCCGCCGACCGCCGCCGCCCCCGTGTCGAGCGGCGTTCTGGCGCGCTTTTTCCTGTGGCTGGCCAGCCTGTTCTCCGGCTCGGACAACAGCAAAGACAGCGCCAAGACCGCGAAAAAAGGCAAAGCCGGCGACGCCCAGCGTCGTAACCGGGACGAACGCGGCGCCAAAGGCGACACTCGCAACCGCCGCGACACCGGCAACCGCCGTGGCGGCAACCGCTCCGACGACCGCGATGATCGGCGTGGCGGTGACAACCGCCGCCGCAACGACAACCGCGCCGGTGGCGCCAACGACAAAGGCGAGAAAGGCGGCGACAACCGCAAAAGCGCCGACGCCAACGACGACAACGGCGGCGATAACCGCAATGAAGGCGGCAATCGTCGCGGCGGCCGCAACCGTCGTGGTGGCCGTGGCGGACGCAACAACGACGCCCGGCAAGCCGACAACAAGCAGGCCGACAATCGCCAAAACGACAGCAAGCCCGACAGCGGCAAAGGCGCGGAAAAAGCCCCTGAAAAGGCCCCCGAGAAAGCCGCCGCCGATAAGGGCGACAAGCCAGCCCGCAAAGACGACGGCCCGAAAGCCCAGCGCCGCAACGATGCCAAGGACGACCGCCCGCTGCGCGAACGTCAGCGCCCTAACAGCAACAACAATGGTGGCAACGACAACGGTGGCAACAACAAAGCCGCCGATGCCGTTGCCCAGCCCCCCGTCGCGGAGGGCAACCAGGCCGCCGGTGACGACGCCGCTGCCGCCACGCCGCCACGCATGACCTCCGAGGACAATACCCCCGGACGGGACCAGGAGCGCGGTGACAACCGTCACCCGAAAGCCAAGCTGGTGCCGCCGGAACCGGGCCAGCCGGCCCGGGAAGTGCAGTCTCGCGCCAGCAACGGCAACGACAACCAGGCCAAGCCCGCCAACGCTGACACCACCGCCCAGGATAGCCAGCCCAAAGCCGCCAACCAAACGGCACCGGAACAGGCCCCGGCGGTGAAACCCGCCGAGGCCGCTCCCCAGGCCCAGCCGCAGCCACCGGCGGCGGCCAAGGAACCGGTGAAAGAACCGATAAAAGAGCCGGCCGAAGAGGTCAAGGAACCGGTGAAGGAACCGGCCAAGGAGCCGGTTAAAGAGCCCGTTAAGGAGACCGACAAGGAAGAGCCCGCCCGGGAAGACGCGCAGCAACCGCCCCACGCGCCGACCTCCGAGCAAGCCAAGCCGGCACCGGCGGTCGCCGCTCAGAACGCCGAACCCCGGCCAACCGCCCCGGCGGCCCCCCAGCCGGATAAAATCGCCGAGCGTAAAGAACCGGCGGTGCCAAGCGACAAGCCGCCGGCGGACACCGGCGCGGAACCCGCCGATGCCCACCCGGTCACCGAGCCACGGCCCGCCGACCAGGCAGCGGTCCAGCCGGAAGACGACAAGGCAGCGTCGGAAGACGACGCCAGCCGGGCCGGCAACGACCCGCGCGCCCGTGGCGCGGCACCCGCGTCCGCCGCCGAGCCGGCCGAGCCGGCCAAGCCGGAAAGCCCGGCGCCGGTGACCGAGCCGGTACGTCAGCCCGAAGCGCAGGCGCCGTCCGCTGCCAAACCGGTCAGCGAACCGCAGCCCGAGCACCAGCAACCGGAACCCGAAGCCGCCACCCCGGCACCGAAACCGGAAGCGCCGAAAGCGGTGACGCCGGAACCGCCGGCGGCCGCACCGCAACGCCCCCAGGGCCGGGCCAGCAATGACCCGCGCCTACGTCGCCGGCAGCAACAAGCCGAGCAACAGGCAAAAGCGGACAATCAGGACGCCGATCCCAGCGCCTGATTGACCCGCTGATTAAAAAAGCCGCCCCAGGGTCACCGGGGCGGCTTTTTTTTGTTCATCGCGCTTTAGCTGGAAATCGATTCGGGAGGTCTCTATCCGGAACGCGAATCTGTGTGGGTGCCTTCCGGGATCGCTCGAGCCATCCATGGGCGCTCCCGTTTTTGGCATCCCTGCCAAAAAAGGTCCCGGAAGGGCGTCGCGCCCTGAGCCGCGCCCCGCCTGGAGCGAGACTTCCCGCTAATCCGCGAACCAGGTTCGGGCAACGCAACCACGCCCGTGTTACTCGGCTAAAAGACGTGGCTGCTGGGCCTGTCCCACGCTGATCCCTGAATCCTGATCCCCGCACCGAACCCTACGGCAACACCACCGGCTCCTGCTCCAACTCCACCTGGAACAATCGCCGCACATCGTCCTTCACCGCGCCAGCCAGCGCCAGCACCTGCTCGGCGCTGGCGCCACCGTGATTGACCAGCACCAGCGCCTGCTCGCGGTGCATGCCCACCGGACCCAGGTTGCGGCCTTTCCAACCGGCCCGTTCGATCAGCCAGCCGGCGGCCAGCTTAACGCCCTGCTGGTGGGGAAAGGCGACCAGGTCCGGATACTGCGCCAGCAGTCGCTGGTGGTGGGCATGATCGACCACCGGGTTCTTGAAAAAACTGCCGGCGTTGGCCAGGGCGCGAGGGTCGGGCAATTTGCTTTGCCGCAAGGCGATCACCGCGCGGCGCACCGCCGCCGGAGTGATTTGCCGCGCCGGCAGGTCGTCGAATTGTTGCGCCAGGCCGCCATAGTCAGTGCGGCAATGGCCTTGCCGATTCAGACGCACCGTCACATGGGTGATCAGGAATTCGCCGCGCCGCCGGCTCTTGAACAGACTGTCCCGGTAACCGAAGTCACATTGCTCGGCGTTGAAACGCACGGTGCGGCCATCCTCCACCGCCACCGCTTCAACCTCTTCCAGTACGTCCGCCAGTTCCGCGCCGTAGGCGCCGATGTTCTGAAAGGGAGCCGCGCCGACCGTGCCGGGGATCAACGACAGGTTTTCCAATCCCAGCCAGCCGCGCGCCACCGTTTCCGCCACCAGCTGATCCCAGACCGCGCCCGCGCCAGCGCGCACCCAGACATGCTGTTCGTCTTCACGCAGGCGCTCAATATGGCGCAGGGCCGGAATCACGGTCAGCCCGGGCAGGTCGCCGGCGAGCACCACATTGCTGCCTTCGCCGAGCACGAACAGGGGCTCATGACGGGCGCGCCCGGCCAGCACCTCGGCCAGTCGCGGCACGCTGTCCGGGCGTGCCAGACATTCGGCCCGGGCCGGCAACGCGAGCGTATTGGCGCGGGACAAATCCGCGTTCCGTTCAATCACAGTTCGCTCCGCAGCCGTTCCAGCCAGCGCTGGCTGGCGCGCTCGACCAGGTCCAGCACCGCGCCAAATCCGTCTTCGCCGCCGTAGTAGGGGTCCGGCACCTCGCCCGGGCCGCCCTCTTCGAGCACGTCCAGAAACCGCATCAGGCGGGCACGGCCGTGGCCCGGGTCAAGGGCGCGCAGGTCCTCGAGGTTGGCGTTGTCCATGGCGAGAATGTAGTCGAAGTGCAGAAAATCCTCGGCGCTCACCTGGCGGGCACGCAGATGATCCAGGGCGTAACCGCGGGTCGCGGCGGCGGCGCGGGCACGCTGATCCGGCGCGTGGCCGAGGTGCCAGTCGCCGGTGCCGGCGCTGTCGGTGAGAAGGCGGTCGGCGAGGCCGGCGTCCTGGACCTGTTTACTGAACACCGCCTCGGCGGTGGGCGAGCGGCAGATGTTGCCGAGACAGACGAACAACACCTTAATGGGACCCGCCGTGCCGGTTGTCGAATCGCTCATTGTTTATTCTCCGATGGCGGCTGTCGGAACGTCCGCGCCACAGCCCCGCCGATCACGGTTGCGCCGCCAGCCAATCGCGCATGCGTCGCAGATCATCCTCGGTGTCGACCCCGCCGGGAACCGGCTCCCGGGCTTCCGCCACATGAATCGCCACACCGTTGGCCAGCGCGCGCAGTTGCTCCAGGGATTCCAGCCGTTCCAGCTCCGCCGGCGCCCAGGCCACGAAGTCATGCAAGAAGCCGACCCGGTAGGCGTAGATGCCGATGTGCCGCCACCAACGGCCGCCGGCAAGGTCATCCCGGTCACGGGCGAAACCGTCCCGGTGCCAGGGAATCGGCGCGCGGGAAAAATACAGCGCCCGGCCCGAGGCGTCGAACACCACCTTGCAGATATTGGGGTTGAACAGATCCTCGGCCTGCTCAATGGGCTCGCACAGGGTGGCCATGCGGCACCGCGGGTTGGCGGCCAGATTCTCCGCCACCTGATCGATCACCGCTGGCGGGATCAGGGGTTCGTCGCCCTGAACGTTGACGATGATGTCGTCGTCATTCAGCTTCAAGGTGGCGGCCACTTCCTGCAGGCGGTCGGTGCCCGAAGGATGATCGCCCCGCGTCATCACCACCGGCACCACGCCGTCCAGCGCGTCGCGCACGCGTGTGTCGTCGGTGGCCACCAACACCTTCAGGGCGCTGCTTTGCTGGCAGCGGCGCGCCACCCGCGCCACCATCGGCTGGCCGGCGATGTCCGCCAGAGGCTTGCCCGGCAAACGGGACGAGGCGAAGCGCGCCGGCACCACCACGTAGTAACTCATGCGGTTTCCTTTTTACTGGTTTGGCCGAGGGCACGGTCGAGGATCGCGTCCAGAACACCATCGGGCAGCACCGCCCGCACCGGCAGCATCCATAAATGGGGATTGTCGAAGCCCTGGCATTTTACCGCGTCTTTCTCGGTCATGATCACCGGCCGCTGATCACCGAAATCCAGTTCCTTCGGCGAGAATCGGTGGTGATCGGGGAAGGCGTGGCGGGTCACCGCCAGCCCCAGACGCTCCAGGCTCAGAAAGAAGCGCTGTGGGTGGCCGATGCCGGCCACCCCGTGAACCGCGCCGAAACGGGTGTGGAAGCGCTCGGCGGCCACCCGCTCGCCGTCGTGCAGGCGGATCAGGCTGTCGGCCACCAGGTGCATGGCGCTGGCGCCGGGCCAGTCGCCGCCGTTGGCGATCACGAAATCCACCTGGCCCAGGCGCTCGGCGGGTTCACGCAATGGCCCCGCCGGCAGACAGCGACGGTTGCCAAGCCCACGGCCGGCGTCGATCACCGCCACTTCGGCGGAGCGCGCCAGCGCGTAGTGCTGCAGGCCGTCGTCGCTGATCACCAGGTCCGGCCGCAGGCTCAGAGCTTCGTGCAAAGCCCGGTCGCGGCGCGGATCGAGAATCACCGGCACGGCCGCTCGGCGCGCGATCAGCACCGGTTCGTCGCCCACCCGGGAGGCGTCGTCGTCGCCGGTTACCCGGTAGGGGTATTGATCGACCTTGCCACCGTAGCCCCGGGAGATCACCACCACCTTCAAACCCCGCTCGGTGGCGCGTTGCGCCAGGGCGATGACCAGCGGCGTTTTGCCGGTGCCACCCACCGTGACATTGCCGATCACCAACACCGGCACTGGCGGCGCCGGCGGCCGCTGGCGGAACCGCCGCAAGCGCCGGCTCGCCACCCGGCCCACCAGCCAGCCCAGCGGCCGCAGCGGCGCCAGCCAGGGGCTGTCGTGGTACCAGCCCTTTTCGAGACGGCGCGCCAGATCAACCATTGCCGACGTCGGCGAAGTCCATTTTATAGAGCTGGGTGTAGAGGCCATTGTTCTCCAGCAGTTGCGCATGGCTGCCCTGCTCGATCAACTGCCCCTGGTCCAGTACCAGGATACGGTCGGCTTTCTCGATGGTGGAGAGCCGGTGGGCGATCACCAGGGTGGTGCGCCCTTTCATCAACCGCTCCAGCGCGCGCTGGATATGATGCTCGGATTCCGTGTCCAGCGAACTGGTCGCCTCATCGAGGATCAGGATGGGAGCGTCCTTGAGCAGCGCGCGCGCGATCGCCACCCGTTGCCGCTGGCCGCCGGAAAGCTGGGCGCCGTCCTGGCCCACGGTGGTGTCCAAGCCCTTGTCCAGATTGCAAATAAAATCCCAGGCGAAAGCGTTGCGGGCCGCCGCCTCGATGGCCGCGTCGTCGGCGCCGCGCATTTCGCCGTAGGCGATGTTGTTGCGCACCGTGTCGTTGAACAGCACCACTTTCTGGCTGACCATGGCGATCTGATGGCGCAGATGCGCCAGCTTATAGTCAGCCAGGGGCACGCCATCAAGCAGCACCTGGCCCTGGTCCGGGTCGAAAAAGCGCGGCAGCATCGCCGAAATCGTACTTTTGCCGGCACCGGAGCGGCCCACCAGCGCCACCGTTTCTCCACTTTTCATGGAGAAACTGAGGTTATTCAGCACCGGCTGGGCCGGGTCATAGCCAAAGCTGACATTGCGGAATTCGATATTGCCCTGGGTGCGCGCCAACTCGCGGCTGCCGTCGTCGGGCTCGGCGGGGCGGTCCATCAACTCAAACAGCGAGGCGGCCCCGGTCAGGCCACGTTGGATCTTCACGTTCACGTCGGTGAGCTGCTTAAGCGGCTTCTGCACCATGCCCGCCGCGGCGATGTACGACAGAAAACCGCCAACGGTGAGGTTTTCGCCCATCAGCGTGATGTACAGGTAGGTGATCACGCCAATGCCCACCGCCACGAACAGTTGCACGATCACCGTGGAGGCGATCTTACTGGCGTTGAGTTTGGTGTTCTGACGCGCAAAGCGGCGGCTGACGGTATGAAAACGGTCGCCTTCAAGTTTCTGGCCACCGAAAATCTTAACCGCCTGATTGCCTTCGATGGCTTCACCCAGGTACTGGGTGATGTTGCCCATGGACGCCTGAATGCGCCGGCTGATCTTGCGAAAACGCTTGCTGGTCAGATTCACCACCAGCCCGATCACCGGGGCCACCACCAGCAGAATCAGCGTCAGTTTCCAGTTCTGCCAGAACAGAAAACCGAGCAACCCGATCACCGACAACCCCTCGCGCACCATCACCATGATGGCATCGGTGCCGGCGCTGGTAACCTGCTGGGCGTCGAAGATGATTTTCGACATGATGCGCCCGGAGGCATTGTTGTTGTACTCCGCCTGGGGCAGACGAAGCACATGGCCAAACACCTCGTTGCGCAGCCGGTAGACGATTTCCTGGGCCACCCAGGCCAGCGAATAGCTGCCCATGAATTGCCCCACGCCCTGGGCCAGCGCCAGGGCCAGCGGCGCGATCGACACCACCAGCACCCGCGCCGGCGTGGGATTGACCACCGTCTCACCCAGGTAGCCGGCCAATTGCGCCGCCGCCGCCTGGGTGGCGGCATAGATGGCGTACCCGAACACACTGGCCAATAGAATCAGCCAGTGCGGCTTAACGTAAGCAAGCAAACGTTTGTAGGTCTGCCAGGAATCATCCGGTAGTTGGCTCATTCGCCCTCTTCAACCGCTTCACGGGTGGTGAGCGACAGCTTATCAAAGCCCAGTTGTCCCGCCACATCCATCACCCGCACCACCGCCTGATAACTGGCGTTGGCGTCGGCGGTGATGATCATCGGCAAGGTGGTTTTCTCCTGGCCCAGTCGTAACAGGGCCGAACGCAGGGCGCTGTCGCTGCTTTCCGCCAGCTTCTCGCCATTGATCACGTATTCGCCCAGCGGCGATACCAGAATCTGCACCGCACCGGCCTCGTTTTCCGCCGCTATGCCCTTGGCTTCCGGCAGCGTCAGCGAAAGCTGAGTCTCACGGGTGAAGCTGGTGGACACCATAAAGAAAATCAACAGCAGAAACACCACATCAATCAGTGGCGTCAGATCCATGCCGGCCGGTTCCTGACGGGGCCGGGGAAACCTCACGGGGCGCTCCCGGGGGCCGGCTCGCGATCGCCGTGCACCAGATCGACCAGCCGCACCGCGTTCTGTTCCATGCCGACGGTGATTTCCTCCACGCGACGCAGGAAGAAGCGGTGAAAGAACACCGCCGGAATCGCCACCATCAAACCCGCCGCGGTGGTCAGCAAGGCCTGGGAAATGCCGCCGGCGAGTTGGGCCGCGTCGCCGGTGCCGTGGATCATAATCGCGGCGAACACCGTGATCATGCCCATCACCGTGCCCAGCAGCCCCAGCAACGGCGCGATGGTGGCGATGGTACCCAGAGTGGAGAGATACTTCTCCAGCTCATGGACCACCGCCGCGGCCTCCTCCTGAATGCTCTCTTTCATGATCTCCCGACCGTGCCGGGCGTTGATCAGGCCGGTGGCGAGAATGCGCCCCAGCGGCGACTCATCGCGCAGCTGCTTGAGGCGCTGACCGTTAAGCTGGCTCTTCTTCAGCCAGTCGCGCACCTGAGGCAAGGTCCGCGGCGGTGCCAGCCGGGAAGGCCGCAGTGTCCAGAAGCGCTCGGCCACGATCGCCAGGGCGACCACTGAACAAATCAGGATCGGGAGCATCATCCAGCCCCCGGACTGCACAAGATCCTGCACGAATCGATCCCCTTTCACAAAAGATCAAAGACATCCGAACCGGGCCGATGCCAGGGCCGGCCATGGTCGAAACGCCACTTTGTTATAAGCGCGGCATTATCAAGGCCACCCAGGCGAAACACAATCATGCCATCCCGGTCGGTGCGCAGAAGCGTGACCCCTGCCTCCCGAAGGCGGTGTATCACCGCCCCGTTGGGATGGCCAAAGCGATTCGCGTAGCCCGCCGACGCCACCGCCCAACGCGGCTCAAGCGCGGCGATCCAAGCGGCGGTATTGGCGCTGGCGCTGCCGTGGTGGGCCAGTTGCAGCACCGTCACCGGCGCCACCGATCCGAGCAGACGGTATTCCACCTGGTCGGTGATGTCGCCGGTCAGCAACGCGCTGGCGCCGGCCGCCTGCACGCGCAGCACGCAACTGGCCGCGTTGCCCCGCCAGGCGCCCGACCGCGGCGGCCACACCACCGTGAACAGCACGCCGTCAAATTGCCAGCGTTGGCCCGCCAGGCACTGGCCGGCGCCGGGCACGCGATCCGGTTCCCCGCTCAACAGCCGGCCGACCTCAGTCAGGTCCGCCAGGCCCCCCGCGTGATCGCTGTCACCATGGCTGACCAGGGTCAGGGTTGGGGTGCGCCGCTGCTCACGCAGCCACGGCACCAGCACCCGCCGCGCGGCGGAACCGCCCGGCCAGCCCGGGCCCACATCGTAGAGCAGTACATGGTGGCGGGTGCGCAGGGCAATGGCCTGCCCCTGCCCGACCTCGAACACCACCATGTCCACCTGGCCCGGGCCGGGCAAATCCATCGCTGGCAACCACCAGGGCAGCAACCACAGCGGCAACAACCGGCGCGGCCAGGGCCAGGCCGGCAACAGCATCAACAGGCCGGCGCCGAGCAGCGCCAAGGCTGCCACCGCCGACAACGGCGGCAGTGACGGTGCCGGCCAGCTCTGCATGGCCTCCATGATCGCGGTCGCCAATTCCACCCCGCTGGCGGCAGCCAGCAGCAAGCCGCTGTGATCGAACAATGCACCGAGCAGCGCCAGCGGCACCACCAGCAGGCTGAACAACGGCACCAGCACCAGGTTGGCCAGCGGGCTCCACCAGCCCCAGGCGTCGAACAACCAGCCGCTAAGCGCCGCCATCAGCGTCGGCAGGGCCACCATCACCGGCCAGCGGCCGCCCGCGCCGGTCAGCAGGGTGATCGCCGCCACCGCCGAGAACGACAACCACAGCCCCTCCGAGAGGGCCGCCAGCGGATCGATCAACAGCACCACCACCAGGGCCATCGCCAGCACCTTGCCAGCGGGCAAGGCCCGCCGGCGCCAGCGGCACACCGCCAGCACCACCACCATGATCAGCGCGCGCCGGGTAGGCACCGCGAACCCGGCCAGCGTGGCGTAGCCGGCGGCACCGGCGAGCGCCGGCCACCACGCCAATTGTTGCAACGCCACCGCCCGCGCCGGCCGGATCAAGCACTGCGCCAGCGGCGCCAGCACGGCGCGCCCCAGCCCCCAGAGCAGCGCCACCACCAGGCTCAGATGCAACCCCGAGATGGCCAGCAAGTGCGCGGTGCCCAGCTCACGGAACAGAGACCAGAGCGGCTCGTCAATGCCGCGCCGATCGCCGGCCACCAGCGCCGGGATCACCGCCGCGCCCAACGGGCTGCGCGACAACCGATCAAACAACCGCGCCGAGAGCCGTTCACGCAGAACGGCCAGGCCGCCCTGCCCCGGCCGGCGCTGCGCCACCGTCAGCAAGGCGCCGCGTCCATCAATGCCCTGACTCAAGTCAATGCGAGTCCGATCCACGCCGCTCTGGTTGTACCAGCCATGGGGAAAATAAAGACGCACCTCGCCCTGAAAGCGATCACCGGCCCCGAGAACCGGCAGCGGCGCCCAGGACGACACCCGCACCCGATGCCAGCCCGGCCAGCGGCCCGCGTTATCGGTAAGGCGAACCCGCAGTTGCAAACGCTGATGCCGCATCGGTTCTCCGTAGCGGAAAGCCGTTTCGGTCACCGGCAGCCCTTCCACCCGAGCCTGCACCGCCAGAGTGACGCCGTTGAGCGCTTCCGGCAGCCGCGCTGCAAGCCCGTGGTGCAAGGCCACCAGCCCATGCAGCCAGCACAACAAAAGCACCAGCCCAAACCGCCAACGTCGCCTGATCAGCACCGGCGCCGCCAGCAACGGCCACGGGCTACCCGACCAGACCGCCGCCACCAGGGCCGCGGCACCGCACCACCATCGCATCCTTGCTCCGGGTCTTGTTATCATCAACGCCCCGCCGGCGTCGACAGAGTGGAATCAGCGGCCCGCCGGTGGCTCTGGGGCGAACTTCATGCCTTGGCGGCCGCTCCGAACCCAATCAGTTTGTAGGCGTTTGCCGCCACCGGCGGCATAATGGCGCCGGCCTACCGCACCCGGGACCGCGATCTCCATGCCGAAACGGTTATTCCGCAAATATCTGCCTTCGCCGGAACGCCTCAAGGGCCATAAAGCCCTGGGCTTTCTTGGCGGCATTCTGTCGGACCCCAATCTCTGGCATATCAATCGGCGTTCGCTCTCCGGGGCGGCCTTTATCGGCGTGTTCACCGGCTTGCTGCCGATCCCCATGCAAATGGGCCTGGCCGCCCTGCTGGCGCTGCGCTTTCACTGCAACCTGCCCCTTTCGGTGGTGCTGGTGTGGCTCTCCAATCCGCTCACCTATGTGCCGATTTTCTACTTCACCTACCGGGTCGGCACCTGGATGCTCGGCATGACACCGAGCCCACCCCACGGCATCGACGTCGCCTGGTTCGTGCAGCAGTTGGTGCCGCTGTGGGCCGGTTCCCTGGTCTGCGCGGTGACCGGCGGCCTGCTGGCGTTTCTCACCGTGCGCCTGTTCTGGCGCCTGGCGGTGATTCGCAGCTGGAACCTGCGCGCCCGCTACCGGCGCAGAAAACGCACCCGCCCCAAAGATGGGGAGTGAAGAAGAGTTTTCAGTTTTCAGTAAAAGACACCGCCCGAAGAGCCGTATTGTCTTACTGAAAACTGAAAACTGAAAACCAACCCTACCCCCAAAAGGGCGTTGGCGGTGTCCGCAGGGATAGGAAAATAACCGAAGAGAAACGCTCGTAACGATGTCAGCCAGGCGCCATGACGGCGTGTCAGTCCGCGCGTCTTAACAAACCGTCATGGAGTTCGTGCCGGGTGTGGCAGCGGCTGGCGAAATGATGGTTGTGGGTGACCAGCAGAAAGGCGGTGCCGAGGCGCTGGTTCAGTTCCAGCATCAGGTCCTGAACCTGATCGGCGGTGCGTTCATCCAGGTTGCCAGTGGGTTCGTCGGCGAGCACCAGCGCCGGGTCGGTGACCAGCGCCCGGGCAATCGCCACGCGCTGACGCTCGCCGCCACTGAGCGTGGCCGGCTTATGGGTGGTGCGTTGTCCCAGGCCGACCTGCTCCAGCAGCGGGGCGGCGCGTTCCGCGGCCTGCTTGGGGTGGGTGCCCCGGATCAGCAAGGGCATGGCCACGTTTTCCAGGGCGGTGAACTCGGGCAGCAGGTGGTGGAACTGATACACGAACCCCAGATAACGGTTGCGAATGCGCCCCAGCGCGCGGTCGCCAAGCCCGGCCAGCGCCTGGCCGCCGATCGCCACGCTGCCATCGCTGGGGGTATCCAGCCCGCCCAGCAGGTTGAGCAAGGTGGATTTGCCGGAGCCGGAGGCACCGATAATGGCCGCCATGTCGCCGCGCGCCACGGTCAGCTCCACGCCGCTGAGCACCTCCAACATGCCAGCGCCTTCCTGATAGCGTTTTTTCAGCCCGCGCGCGGCCAGCACCGCTTCATCATTCATAACGCAACGCCTCCGCCGGCTGTACCCGGCTGGCCCGCCACGAAGGGTAAAGCGTTGCCGAGAAACTGATCAGCATGGCGATCGCCACGATCACGCTGACGTCGCTCCACTGCAGTTCCGAAGGCAGATAATTGACGAAATAAGCATCGAAAAGCCGGGTGTTGAAGGTGGCCTCCACCCAGGCCGCCACTTCGCTGACATTGCTGGCCAGCAGCACCCCCAGGGCGGTGCCGGCGATGGTTCCGGCCAGGCCGATCACGGTGCCCTGAACCATGAAAATACGCATGATGGTGCCCGGTGAGGCGCCCAGGGTACGCAACACGGCAATGTTGCCGCGCTTTTCGGTGACCAGCATCACCTGGCTGGAAATGATATTGAACGCGGCCACCGCGACAATGAAGCTGAGCAACAGCGTCATCATGGTCTTTTCCATCTTGATGGCCTGGAACAGATTGCCATGGGTGCGGGTCCAGTCGGTGGTGTAATAGGCCTCACCCAGCCCCTGTTGCAATTGCCAGCCCACCTCCGGAGCGGCGAACAGATCGCTGAGACGCAGGTGCACCCCTTCCACGGTACCGGGCTGGTGCTGCAGGCGCGCGGCATCGTCAACGTTGATGTACGCGTACAGGCCGTCCACTTCCGCCCGGGCGCGGAAAATGCCGACCACATCGAATCGTTTAAAGCGCGGCATCACCCCCGCCGGCGACACCGTCGCCTCGGGCAACACCAGGGTGATTTTGTCGCCCACGTCGGCGTCCAGCTTGCGCGCCACGCCATAGCCGAGCACCACACCGAAAGCGCCGGGTTTCAAGGCTTCCAGATTGCCCTGCCACATCATATCGCCGACGATCGAGACCTTGCGCTCCGACGCCGGCTCCACGCCGTTGATCAACGCCCCGGCCACGTTGCCCTTGTGGGTCAGCATGCCTTCCAGCTGCAGAAACGGCGCCGCCGCTTCCACGCCCGGATAACCCTGCACCCGGTCGGCCAGCGCCTGCCAGTCGCGCACCGGTTCACGGCCATGCACGGAGAGGTGAGTGACCATCCCCAGGATGCGGGTCTGCAGCTCCCGGTCGAAGCCGTTCATCACCGACAATACGGTGATCAAGACGGCGACACCGAGCATCAGCCCGAGCGCGGAGATCAGGGTAATCACTGAGATAAAGCTGTTACGGGCACGGGCGCCGGTGTAGCGCAGCCCTACAAACAGTGCAAAAGGTCGGAACATGGCGCGCATTTAAGCATTAAAATCGACAGACACGCCAGCCGCTTTGTGACTGGCATCCAAGACCACGGCGCCCGCTGCTGCTGTAATCATGCACGGCATCGCAGTGGCCCGCAGCATTGACCACCGCCGATGACCAGAGGTTCAACCATCGCGACCCGGGGATAACAAATCGGGCGGTGGCATTGCTATCATGGAGGCTCGGCGTCCGAGCGCCGGTTTATTCAATTGGGGAACGACCATGACGATCAAATTCACCGCCCTGGCGCTGGCCATCAGCTTGCTCGTGCCCTTCACCGCCCGCGCCGCCGACGTGCCGGAGCGCGGCATGAGCCAGCAACAGGTGCGCGAGCGCTTCGGCACGCCGGGGCGGGTGCAGCCCGCGGTCGGCCAGCCGCCGATCACCCGCTGGCATTACCCGGGCTTTACCGTCTACTTCGAAAACGACCGGGCCTTGCATACGGTGATGGAACAGGCCGACGCCGGCGCCAGCGCCGTCGACCCGCGGGCCGGTGCGGTGCGGGTCGATCCGCGCTTATCCCAGGAGGCGCCGAAGCCGGGCGCCGGGCAAGAACAGCGGCCGCCGCCGGTGACTGAACCCCGCGAGTCGGCGCCGCTCGAGCCCCAGGAAGAGCGCTCGTCGCCAGCGGATTCAACCGCCGATGAGCGGGCCCGGGAGTCGATGAGTTCGCCAGCCGGCCGCACGCCCCGCGCCGAACTCGACGATCCGCGACAGGACCAGACCGGGGGCGCTCGCTACGACGCCGCCAGCGGTCGCATCATCACCACCGAGGACAGCACGCCTGAGGAAAGCACGCCTGACACGGTGCGCCCCGATGGCGACGGCACGCCGCCGGTGGCGACCCCGAACGGGGGCAGCCTGGTGCCGGTCACCAACCCGGGGGACGCGCCCTGACCCGCCGGCCGGTCTTGCCGCTGGCCGGATATTGACGGCACCGGGCCTGGGTAACACAATCGCGGCGCCATCCGCCATCCATTGACCGAGCCCCGACATGCGCCGATTGCTCCCCGAATGGCACCCCCAATGGGGGGTGCTGCTGGCCTGGCCCGATGCCCGAACCGATTGGGCCGACGCCCTGGAAGACACGCAAAGCTGCTACCAGGATCTTCTCAGCGCCATTCTCGGCCATGAGCGCGTGCTGCTGGTGTGCCGCGATGCGCAAAGCGCCGACGCGGTGCGTGAACGCCTGCGCGCCGCCGACATCGGTGTTGACCGTCTGCACACCGTGATCGCCGACTACGACGACACCTGGACACGGGATTTCGGGCCGATCACCGTGCAGCAGGATGGCCAGCCCCTGCTGTTGGATTTCCGCTTCACCGGCTGGGGCGGCAAATTTGGCAGCGCCAACGACGACGCCCTCAACGCCGCCCTGCCCTGGTCGGCGGAGCGCGAAGCGGTGGACCTGGTGCTCGAAGGCGGCGCCATCGACACCGACGGCCAGGGCACCCTGCTGACCACCCGCGCCTGCCTGCTCAATCCCAATCGCAACCCGTCGTTCAATCTGGCTGAACTGGAAGCCGGCCTGAAAAAGCAGCTCGGCGTGGAGCGCATCTGGTGGTTGGAAAACGGCTACCTGGAAGGCGATGACACCGACGCCCACGTGGACACGCTGGCCCGGTTCGTCAACCCGCGCACCATCGCCTATGTGCAATGCCAGGACCGCGACGACGATCACTATCCGGCCCTGGCCGCCATGGAGCGTGAACTGCAAGCGCTGGCCGACGCCCACGGCCTGACATTGGTGGCCTTGCCGATGGCGGTGCCGCAATACAACGCCGAAGGCGAGCGGCTGCCCGCCACCTACGCCAACTTCCTGATCACCAACCGGGCGATCCTGGTGCCCACCTACCGGTGCGCCACCGACGCCGCCGCCCTGGACGCCCTCGGCGCCGTGGCCGGCGAGCGGCTGGTGGTGGGCGTGCCGTGCCGGGCGTTGATCGAGCAGCACGGCAGTTTGCACTGTGTCACCATGCAACTGCCCGAAGGCGTTCTCGACCCGACGTTCACCGAGGAGTGAGCTTTATGCGCGTCGCCGTGATCCAGCAGCACAACAGTGCCGACCTGAACGACAATCTGTCGCGCTCGATGGCGAAGATTCGCGAAGCCGCCACCGGCGGAGCCGAGCTGGTGATGCTGCAGGAACTGCATCGCAGTCTGTATTTCTGCCAGACCGAGGACACCGACGTGTTCGATCTGGCCGAGACCATCCCTGGCCCCACTACCGGTGCGCTGGGCGCGCTGGCCGATGAACTGAACATCGTGATCGTCGGCAGCCTGTTCGAAAAGCGCGCCACCGGTCTGTATCACAACACCGCCGTGGTGCTTGAGCGCGATGGAACCCTGGCCGGCATTTATCGCAAGATGCACATCCCCGACGATCCCGGCTTCTATGAGAAATTTTACTTCACTCCCGGCGACGCCACCTTCAACGACCAGCGCTCCGGCTTCACACCGATCAACACCAGCGCCGGCAAACTGGGGCTGCTGGTGTGCTGGGATCAGTGGTACCCGGAAGCGGCGCGGCTGATGGCGCTGGCCGGCGCTGAACTGTTGCTCTACCCCACCGCCATCGGCTGGGACCGCAGCGACGACAACGATGAACAGCAACGTCAGTTGGACGCCTGGATCACCGTGCAGCGCGCCCACGCCGTGGCCAACGGTGTGCCGGTGCTGGTCGCCAACCGCACCGGCTTCGAACCGGCCCCCCACACCACCCGCGACAGCGACGGCATTCAGTTCTGGGGCAACAGTTTTATTTGCGGCCCGCAGGGCGAGTATCTGGCCCACGCCGGCCAGGACGGTGAAGAGATCCTGATCGCCGACATCGACAAACGCCGCTCCGAAGACGTCCGCCGCATCTGGCCCTACCTGCGCGACCGCCGCATCGACGCCTACGGCGATCTGACCAAGCGTTACCGGGATTAACAGCGGATTCAGGATTCAGGATTCAGGATTCAGGATTCAGGATTCAGGATAGAGCCGGGCGTCAGCTCTTTTTCTTCTCGATCCAATACCGATACAGCTCGCCATCGTGGCGCTGATCCAGCAATCGGTGGCCGAGAAACTGACAGAACCTGGGAATGTCGCGCTCGGTGGAGGGGTCGGTGGCGCGGACTTCAAGCACCTCGCCGGGGGCCATGTCGCGCACTTTGCCGTGCAGCAGCATGACCGGCTCGGGACAAACCAGGCCGGTGGCGTCCAGCAGGTGTTGCGCTTCGGTGGCGTCGCTCATCGCGTCTCTGCCCGTGTGTCGCTGAGTGGGGTCCAGAAAAGGGCGGCTATTATAACCAGCCCGCCGAGGGCGGCGGCAAGCAGGAAGTGGCCGCCGTAACCCAGCGCCGAGGCGCTGAATCCGCTGACCAGAGTGAACAACCCGGCGGCCAGCGGGAACAGCGAGGCCTGCAGGGTGTAATCCGTGCCCTCGCTGTCACGGCGGCAATAGTCCATCATCACCACGAACAGGGCCACCGTGGACAGACCGTCGGCGAACTGCTCGAACAAGGCGGCCGGCCAGATCCAATCGCCGCTGCCTCGCGCCGCCGCCGCCCACGCCACGAACGCCAGCGCCTGCAACAGCCCGAAGCCGATCAAACCGGCGCGGCGGCTCAGCCACAGCAGGCTTACACCGCCCAGCAAAGCGCCGCCCAACCCCGCCATGGAACTGACCAGATCGAGCTGGCCGATGGCGGTCTGGCTCCAGCCCCGGTCCACCAGAAACGGCTTGATCATGCGCGAGCCAAAGCCGTCGCCGATCTTGTAGCCGATCAGCAACACCGCCCACAGCCCCAGGCCCGGCCGGCGCCAGAAACCGGTGAACATGCGCCAGCCACCCTGACGCCGGGCCGGCATCGGCACCTGTTCCAGCGGCTCGGGAAATCGCAATACCGGAATCAGCAAGGCCAGCGTGAGCGCCGCCATCAGCAATAAGGTGGTGCGCCAGCCGAGCCAGTCGGTGGCGATCAGCAGCATCCCGCCACTGAGCATCAGGCCCACCTTATAGCCGATCACCTGAACGCTGTTGCCCGGGCCACGCAAAGACGGCCTCAGCAAACGCACCGCCAGGCCGTCGGTGGCGATGTCCTGGGTGGCGCTGGCGGCGTTGAGCAGCAACAGCACCGCCAGCAACAGAGGGAAACCGGCACCGAACCAGAAGGCGCGCTCGCCCACCGCCAGCGCCAGCAACACCAGGATCACCAACGCCTGACAGGCCAGTATCCAGCGCTTGCGGTGATCCGCGCCGCCCCGGCCCAGGCGGTCAACCCAGGGCGCCCACAGGAACTTCAATACCCAGGGCACCGCCGCCAGGCCGGCCAGGCCGATCCACTCCCGCGACAGGCCGCTCTCGCGGCCCAGGGAAGGCACCGCCTCGGCGAGCAGACCGGCGGGCAGCCCCTGAAGAAAATACAGCGCCGACAAAGTGCCCAGCAGCAGCGGCGCCAGCGCGGCGCGCTCAGTGGTCACGGCGGGCGTCCACCCAGACGGTGATCTCCTCGCGGTCGTAATAGAGATGGGCGGCTTGAATCAAGGCTTGCACACCGCCCTTCTCCAACCCCTGATCCAACCGCGTCAGCAGATCGCGGCTCTCCCGGTAACGGCGCGCCATCGGCAACTTCAGGTTGAACAACGCTGTTTTCGCCCAGCCTTGCAGTAACCAGCGCTGCATCAGCGCCAGGGTGCGGGCGGGTTTGTCCACCACATCGCACACCACCAGATCCACCGGTCGCTCCGGGCGCCAGGTAAAGGCATCGGCGGAGACATGGCGTACCGGGTACTCATCCAGCAGCGCCGGCGCCAGCTTACCGTGATCGACGCCGGTGACCTTGATGCCCAGGCGCGCCAGATGCCAGCTCCAGCCGCCCGGCGCGGCGCCCAGGTCGACCGCCGTGTGCACGCCATCCGGGCGACCGCGGCCAATGAACCGCAACATCGCTTCTTCCAGCTTCAGCGCCGAGCGGCTCGGCGCCTCCGGCGAGATTCGCAACCGCATCACGCCGTTCTCGGGCAGCGGCAGGGAGGCGGGGCTGACACCCAGCCAGCCGTTGCGGGAGTCCTGGAAAAACAGATGCAGGCGGCGCTCGGCACGCTCACGCAACAGCCCGCCCTTGCGCAGGCGGGGCTCCAACGCCTTACGGAAACCGCGCAGAAAACGGGCCAGCTCGCGGCCATCGTTGGTGTCCGCGTGCTCCAGATACAGCTCATTAAACGGCCCCTGCTGTTGCAGCGCCGGCCACAATGCGCCAATGCGGTCCGCCTCGGGCAGCTCGGTAAAAGCGTGCGCGCAGGGGTAAAGACTGCGCGCGAAAATCAGCCCGGTGTCCAGCAGCGGCATCAACGAGCCCTGCTGGCTGTGCCACAGCACATAACCGTTGTCCCGGTCGGTACGCGGGTAACCGGCCACACCCAGATCAACGGCGCGGTCACTCAGCTCCGCGGCAAGATCGGATTCAAAACCCGGCCGGCATAGGGCCAGGAAGACTTCCTCGGACATGTTACCTCCTTTGGTAGGAGCGGCTTCAGCCGCGATCCATGCCAAGGCCAGTTAAAAGTTCAAAGTTAAAAGTTGAAAGGTCCGCACTGAAACGATCTTGCACGGTCCCACCGTTGGCATGCGTCAACCCGCGTTTCAACTTTTAACTTTCAACTTTCAACTGCGCCTCAATCGCCGCTGAAGCCGCCCCTACGAAAACGTGGCTTGCGGCTACTTAACAAAAACCACCGTCTTGTTGCCGTCGACGATCACCCGGTCTTCCAGGTGCCAGCGCACCGCGCGCAGCATTACCTGGCGTTCCACGTCCTGGCCCAGGCCACGCAGCTCCGCCGCCGAGTGCCGGTGCGACACACGCTGCACGTTCTGTTCGATGATCGGGCCCTGGTCCAGATCCTCGGTGACGTAGTGACTGGTCGCGCCAATCAGTTTGACGCCGCGGTCGTGGGCCTGCTGGTAGGGGTTGGCGCCCACGAACGCGGGCAGGAACGAGTGGTGGATATTGATGATGCGGTGCGGGTGGCGGCTAACGAACTCAGGGCTGAGAATCTGCATGTAGCGCGCCAGCACGATCAGATCCACCTGCCCTTCCAGCAGCTCCAGCGTGCGGGCCTCGGCCTCGGCCTTGGTGTCCGCGGTGACCGGGATGTGATGATAAGGGATGCCGAAACGCTCGACCTCGCCACGCAGATCGTCGTGGTTGCTGATCACCATGGGAATCACCGCCGGCATGTCGCCCCGGGACACCCGCCACAGCAGATCCATCAAAACGTGATCGTGACGCGACACCAGAATCGCCATGCGCTTTCTGTCGTCCGCGTAGCTGATGTGCCACTGCATGCCATACCGCTGCGCCACCCGGTTGCGGAAATTGTTCTCCAGCGCGTCGCGGCTGCAATCCAGATCCGGGGTCTGGAATTCCAGACGCAGGAAAAAGCGTCCGTCTTGCTGATCGCTGGAGTGCTGGTCGAAATCGGTAATGTTGGCGCCGTGGTTGTACAAAAACGTGGACACGGCACTGATGATGCCCGGCTGGTCCGGACAGGTGACCAACAGGCGCGCGGTGGCGGCGTCAGCGGGGCTCATTGATATCTCCAGGGTTCTGGCCGGAATGGCCGGGGGGTTGTCCAAACTGGTCGCGTCGGTAGGTGGCCGGGGTCATGCCGGTCCATTTCTTGAACGCCCGATGAAACGAACTGGCCTCGCTGAACCCCATCAACAGCGCGATCTCATCGATACTCAGCTCCGCCTTGGACAAATAATACACCGAGGCGTCCTTGCGGATTGAGTCCTTGATTTCCTGATAACTGGTGTTGCCGTCTTTAAGCCGGCGCCGCAGGGTCTGCGGCGTCATCTCCAGCTTTTCGCAGATCTCGGTGAAATCCGGGAAGTGATTGCCGTAATCGTTGGAGATGATCGCCCGGATCCGTGCCGGCAGGCCGACATTGTGCACGTTGCCGTCGAACAGCTGCGCCAGGGAATCGCGCAGAAACTTGGACAACGACAGTTCGTTCTGCACCAGGGGCAGATCAAGATAATGGGCCGGAAACACCACCTCGTTGCGCTCACTGTTGTAATGGGTGGGGCAGTTGAACATAAACCGGTGCTCGTCGTCCTCCCGCACCGGTTCGTAATCCAGATACACCGCTTCCGGCACCACCGCCTTGCCCACCAGCCAGCCCATGAAACGCACCGACAGGAACAGCATGGTCTCGATGATCACATCGCGAAAATCCAGACGCGGGTCAACCCGGGTGATCAGCCGGGCGTGGCCGTCCTCACGGACCAGATCGCTGTCCATGCTCAGATTGAACAGGCTGTAAAAGCGGATGCCCCGCTCCACCGCCGCTTCCAGATTGGGGCAATTGATCACCGCGTGGGCCATCATCGAAAACGTGCCCGGTTTCGATTTGCGCCCCTGGCCGAAGCCCAGAAACTCGTCCTGGGTCTGCTCCATCACCAGCAGCATCAGCTTGATAAAGGTATCGCGTTCGATGCGCGCGTCCGGTTGTTCAAGAAGATGCCGCTCAATACCACACTGGTCGAGCAGCGCCGGGATGCTCACGCCACCCCGCGCGGCCCCCTGCAGAACCTTCACCACCCGGTGCACATTGATTGTTCTTCGCTGAATCATCGGCCATCCTGAAGCGTCACGGTACCCCGCCCTGCCCGGGCAAGCGCCCCATGATAAATAAACTGACGGCAATTGGCACAGACGTTGAGGGTTATCGGGGTGGTTTACCGGGATACTGCCCAGGCGCGTTCCAGCGCGGCGGCCATGCGCTCGTTGCCCCAGTACAGCTCCCCCGCCACCACGAACGAGGGCGCGCCGAAGATTCCCCGGTCGCGGGCGGCGCCCACATCGTCGCGACAACGGTCACCGCCGCCCTCGGCCAGCGCCCGCTCAAGCGGGGCGTGATCGAGCCCGGCCTGGCGCAGGCAGGTTTCGATCACCGCGCGGGTGGCCGGGTCACGCCGTTCAGCGAATCCGGCGCGGAACACCGCTTGGCAAACCGGCTCAACGCCGGCCCGGGCTCAACCCAGCTGGCGGTTTTGGTGGCCAGCGCACTGTTGAAGGGAAAACGCGCCGGTCGCTGCCAGGGAATCCCGTGGCGAGTGGTCTCACGTTTCAGATCCAGCCACAGATACCGGCCCCGCGCCGGGTACAGATTGAACGGGGAATCGGACCAGCCCTGCTCGGAGAAGATCGGACCCAACAGAAACGGTCGCCAGATCACCGCCACGCCGGTGTCCGCGGCGGCGGCTTCCACCGTTTCGGCGGCCAGATAAGAATACGGGCTGGCGAAATCAAACCAGAACTCCAGTTCGGCCATGGCTACCTCCGCGCCACCAGCGCCAGGGTCACCGTGGCTTTGGCCACCAGCTTGCGCTCCCCGGCGGCGTCTTCGGCGAACACCTCGGACTCGGCAACGGTGATCGCCCGGCCCGCTTTGAGCACCCGCGCCACGCACACCAATGCCGCGCCCAGCGCCGGGCGCAACAGATTCACTTTGAATTCCACGGTCAGCGGCATCATGCCGTCGGCCATCATCGTGGCCGCGGCGGCGCCGGCGGTGTGATCCGCGATGGTGCCCACCACGCCGGCATGCACGTAGCCGTTTTGCTGTTGCAACTGCCGGCGAAGCGCCAGCCGCGACGTCACCTCTCCTGGTGACACGGCAACCGCTTCCACCCCCAACAATTCAAGAAAGGGCGCCTGCATCACCCACGCCAATGGCTCCGATCTGTCCACCTGAGTGCTCCCCTGATTGCGAAGCACTCAGCATTGACGATTACGGCGTCGATAGCCAGCCACCCGGTCAGGGCGGGTTCAGGCCCAGCTTATCCAGATGGTAGCGATATTGACGGGGTGTCATGCCAAGGCTGCGCGCGGCGCGGGATTTGTTGCCGCCCGCCTGTTGCAGGGCCTGGATCAGCATGGCGCTGTCCTGTGCACGAACCCGGCGATAGGGACGCAAGCCCTCCGCCTCGCCGGCAAACGCCGGGGGCGCAGGGCTGGTCGTGGCGGGCCAGGCCGGCGGCGCGCTCTGCGCCTGCGTCTGGCTCGACTCGCTGGCCAGAATCGCCTCCAGTTCAGCGCCCTCCAGGGTGTGTCCCCGGGCCATCAGAACGGCGCGGCGAATGATGTTTTCCAACTGGCGGATGTTGCCCGGCCAGGGGTAACTCTCCAGCCGCTCCAGCACGCCCGGCCCGAGTACCACGTTACGCTGGTATTCGCGGTTGGTGCGGTAGAGAAAGTGGCGGGTCAGCAAGCGCACATCGCCGCGACGTTCGCGCAACGGCGGCAGATGAATCGGAAACACATTGAGCCGATAGTACAAGTCGAGCCGGAAGCGCCCTTCGCCGACCGCCTGCTGCAGGTTCTTGTGGGTGGCGGCGATGATACGCACCACCACCGGAATGTCCCGGTGGCCGCCGACCCGCTGAATCATGCGTTTTTCCAATACCCGCAGCAGCTTGCTCTGCAGATCCGGGTTCATGTCGCCGATTTCATCGAGAAACAGGGTGCCGCCGTCGGCCATTTCGATCTTGCCTTTCTTGACGGCGGTGGCGCCGGTAAAGGCGCCTTTTTCATGGCCGAACAATTCCGATTCCAGCAGTTGTTCCGGAATCGCGGCGCAGTTGATCGCCAGCAACGGGCCATCGCGGCGCTGGCTTTGATCGTGCAGCAATTCGGAGAAGCGCTCTTTGCCGGTACCGGACTCGCCGGTGAGCAGCACCGTGACCTCCGTGTTGGCCACCTTGAGCGCGTTGCGCAGGGCCTCGCGCAAGCTCTCGCTCTCGCCCAGAATGCCGTGCGCCGGCTGGGCGCTGTTGAGCGCGTCCTTGAGTTGGCGGTTCTCGTCACGCAACGTCGCGGTGCGTTCTTCCAACAGGGCGTTGAATTTAAGGATCTGGACAATGAACACGGCCACCGTCTGCAAGGTGGCAAGATCGCGGTCGAATTTGCGCGGCCGTTGTCGAAGCCGGTGGGCGGCCAACACGCCCATTGGCACGCCGGCGTCCATCAGCGGCACCGCCACATAAGCGACGATTTCATCGGGCAAGGTGCGCCGGTCGACGGCGCGAAACAAAAACATCGGGTCTTCGTCGATGTCCTGAACCACCGCGATCTGCCCGCTTTGCATTACCCGGCCAGCGATGCCCTCGCCCGCTTCGTAAACACCGCGGGCGCGTTCCTCGTCGGTGAGGCCGTAGGCGTAGCGAATGCTCAACCCCTGATCCTGAATGCGCGGCAACATTACCCGCGCCCGGTTCAGACCCAGCATTTGCGAGAGCAACCGCAGGATACCGCTGATCGCCAGCTCCGGCGCCTCGGCGCGACCGATCAGCCGGGCCGCTTCACGCAGTACCGTGAGGTCGCCGTCACCGGTTTGGGTGTCACCGGTCAGCGCGTGCGGATCGGCGCCGGCCATCAGCCCTCCAACTGCCAGTTGAAACGCCGCATCAGCATGCCGCACAGGCCGTCCAGGGCGTAGCCGATCACGCCGATCACCAGCACCACCGCCGCCAACGCCGAATAATCCAGGGTGTCGCGGGCGTCGTTAATGGCGTAGCCCAAACCGCTGGTGACACCCAGATACTCCGCCGGTACCAGCACCACCCAGGCCACCCCCACCGCCAGGCGAATGCCCGCCATCATGTCCATCATCACCGCCGGCAGAATAATCCGGCGCAGCATCTGCGGGCCGCTGGCGCCGAGATTGCGCGCCACTTTGAACCAACCCGGGTCGATGCGTTTGACGCCGTGGGCGGTGGAAAACAGGATCGGCCACAACGACGCCATCAGAATCAGGAACACGATGGCGCCATTCCAACTGTCGAAGATCATCACCGCCAGCGGCATCCACGCCAGCGGACTGACCATGCGCAGGAACTGGAACGGCACATTGGCCATTTGTCGCGCGGTGGTGAAGTAACCCACCAGAATGCCCAGTGGCACGCCCAACAGGCACCCCCAGAACAAACCGGCGCCAATGCGGTAGAGGCTGGCGCCAATCGCGTCCCACAGCGATGCCTGGCCGAGCATATTCCACAACGCGACGAAGGTCGGCCCGGGGGCGAAACTGGCGAAGATCATGGTGTCCGGGTTGCTGGCGATGTACTCGCCACCCAGCCACCAGACAAACAACATCACGGCGATGCCGGCCAGCGGATAAGTAACCGGTTGCAAGCGGTTCAGCAGGCCCGGGCCAGATTGGCGCGGCGCCGCGATGGCGGCCGGGGAAGTGGCGGCTTTCATACGCTGATCACCTCCTTGCGAACATAGGGCGCATCCGGGTCCACGCCGGCGTCTTTTTTCCAGGCCGGGAACACCTCCAGGGATTTACGGATAAAGCGGTCGTCGACCAGGTCCTTGGCGACAAACGCCGGGTCCAGGTCGGCGAGAAAAGCGGTGTCGCCGCTGACCAGCGTCTGTTTCATCTGTTCAACGATAAAGTGGGTAGCGGAAGGGTATGGCCAGGCCTGGAAATCGACCCGTCCATTGCCCCACTGCGGGTGACGGATGGCGTCGGGCGAGGCGTAGTCCTGGTCGCTATAGAACGTCATCGCACGCTCCACCACGCCGGCTTTCATGGGCAGATAGCCTTTGCCGTCCCTGGACAAAAGATGAGCCACTTCCTTTTTGTTGGCCTGGGCGTAATTTTGTGCCCGTACCAGGGCGTTCATCACTTTTTGTGTCCACACCGGGTTGGCGTTGACCTGATTCTCGTTCATGCACACCACGCAACAGGGATGGTTTTTCCACATGTCGCCGGTAAAACGCAGCACCTTGCCGCCGGCCAGCATCTCGCCGGCGGCGTTGAACGGTTCGGCGACGATAAAAGCATCGATCTTGCGCGCCGCCAGCGCTGGCGGCATGTCCGGCGGCGGCATGATCTGCAGGTTCACTTCCTTCTCGCCCAAGGGCTCGCTCTGCCCTTTGATCACCGGCGTGAGCCCCGCCTGACGCAGCCCCATCTGCAACACCACGTTGTGCATCGAGTACCAGTACGGCACCGCGATCTGGCTGCCGCCCAGGTCGGCGAACTCCTGCGCGCCGGTGTGCCGGCCCACCACGATGGCCGAGCCGTTGACGTGCGCCCAGGACATAATCTTGACCGGGAAATGACTGCTGTAACGCATCCAGATCGGGATCGGCTTAAGGAAGTGGACCATGTTGAACTTACCACTGGCGAACCCTTCCACCAGCGGTGACCAGCCGCGAATCAGCGTCGGCTTTTCCGCCTTAACGCCCTCTTCCTCAAAAAAGCCCTTGGCGTGGGCGACCAACAGCACGGCGGCATCGACGATGGGCAAATAGCCGATGCGCAGTACTTCGTCGTCCGGGGCGGCGAACGCCTGGCCGGGAAGGCCCAGTGAGCCGGCCGCGAACATACCGGCACCGGTGGCGGCGATAATATCGCGCATGAAATCCCGGCGGCTTAAGCCGGTGTCGCAACTTTCACAGGTGTGCAGCTGATCGTCATCGTGGCGGTGGTCGCTCATGGGTTGCTCTCCTGACGGGGCAAAGGCGCGGCGTTGGCGGCGCGCGAAATCGGTGGCCGAAATTCGGCGTTCGTTGCGTGTACGGAACTAGCCGTTGCTGACCCGGCGAAAACGCACCCGGTCGCTTTCCGGTTCGGGCAGCGGCGTCACGCCGTCGGACTGTTCGAACTGATCCATCAACGCGCGGCGGTGCCCCTGAAACGAGGACGACGCCGTGTCCCTTGGCCACGGCAACGGCACCGCCATTTCATTTTCGATACGGCCCGGGTTACGGGTCATGATCAGCACCCGGTCGGCCATCAGAATCGCTTCGTCGATGTCGTGGGTCACGGTCACCAGGGTGATGCCACGGGCGCGGCAAATAGCGGTGACTTCCTGCTGAAGGCTGGCCCGGGTAAAGGCGTCCAGCGCCGAGAACGGCTCGTCCAGCAACAGCACATCCGGATGGGTGGCCAACGAACGTGCCAGCGCCACCCGTTGCTGCTGCCCGCCGGACAGGCTCTGCACGTTGACCGTGCTGCTGTCGGCCAGCCCCACCAGATCGAGAAGCTGGTCCACTTTGTCGCGCACTTCGGCCTTGCCGGTGCCGGCGAACTCCAGCCCCAGCCCGACGTTCTGGCGCACGTTCATCCAGGGGTACAAAGAGGGCTTCTGGAACATCATGTTCCACTTCGCCGAGGGGCGGACCACCTGGCGGCCATTGATGCGCACGCAGCCCTCGCTGGGCAGCAACAGGCCGGCCATCATGTGCAGAAGGGTGGATTTACCGCAGCCACTGCGTCCGATCAGCACCGCGCACTCGCCGCTGCCAATCTGATTCTCGATGCCCTCAAGCACAGTGCTGGCACCGGGCTTATAGCGATGGGAAATGCCGTCGAGGCTGATGGATGCGCCCATGTGTGGATACTCCGCTGACAACTGGCCCAATCGGGTCGATGTGTACTCAACAGCAGAAACCGTGCCAGATCACAAAAAAGCGGCGAAAGTGCTCTTGCGACGTCATCATCCAGCCGCGTTCAAAAAGCGGAAATAAAAAATAAAACCTTTCCCATCAAACACCTGCAAGCAACATTCAAACGATCGTATCGGCCTGGAAAAAATCGGCGGGATACAGCGAATCTACCCGCCCCTTACCGATCACGACAATGCGACAAAATGAATCATTGTCCGCTTTGTTGGACTTTGTCCGACCGGGCTGACCACTCCCATGCAAAGCCCGCCGGCGCCGGGCCCAACACCATCGATGCTTTATATAAAGCAGAGGGAGCTGTCGCTTGAGCGGCGGCGAAACTCACCGCCCGCCCGCCATGAACAATCAATCGACAAAGATGGACATTGTCATTCTTTGTCCGAATTTGCTGACTTTGGCCGAGTCTCCTTACGCGCGCCAGAATCGCCGGAATCAACCCTTCATGGCGATTTTTTTATTTCTAACATTTTGTTTTATAAGGACTATTTTTTAAAAATTGTCTTCCCGCGTGATATTGGCACAAGGCTTGCCCTGTCTCTGGCAGAAGCCTGAACGGCGGGATAAACGACCAGCTCCCTGCCCCGCCGCTTTTCTCTCAAAAAAAGGAGTAGTCCCTTGAGCAACCCAAGCACCGCCAAAACCGTCAGCACCTACCTACGCCCGATTGATCGCGACGGCCTGCTCGGCTTCGCGGAGAAAGGCCGTAACAACCCCAACAGCCGGGGCACCAACAAGGTCCACACGGTTTGCGAAGGCCAATACCGCACCCTTAGCTATGTCGGCGAACACCAGCCGGTGGTGGTGGATGAGCCGCCGCACCTGTTCGGCCAGGACACCGCGCCAGCACCCGGGGAGATCGTGTTGTCCGCGTTGGGCGGCTGCCTGGCGGTGGGGATCACCGCGGTGGCCACCTGGAAAGAAGTGAAGTTGTCCCGCCTTGAGCTGTTTCTGGAGGGCGACATCGGCAACCCGGCCGCCTGGGGCGCCGGCGGCGCGCAGCGCATCCCCTCGCAAATGGGCTTCCAGGAAATCCGTGTGCGGGTGCTGCTGGAAGGCGACGCCAGCCGTGAGCAGCTCGACGACATCGTGCAGCAGGCCAACTACTTTTCGCCGGTGGCCAACACCATGCGCAACCCGATCAACTTCGAGATCGCGCTGGCCGATTGACACACGCACGCCGTGGCCGGCCGCGCCGGCCATGGCAAAGGGAGACGCCTATGAACAGCGCGCAACCAATCGCCCCGGCCCGCGCCGATGCCGACGAGCAGTTCCTGGACACCGTCACCGGAATCGCCGATGGACCGCTGGCGGGCCTTGCCAATCGCATCGATCAGGAAGGCTATTATCCACTGGATATCATGGCCCAACTTGGCCAGGCCGGTGCTCTCGGTGCTCATCTGGACGGCAATGGTCAGCGCTTTGATCTGGCCATCGCCGCCATGCAAAGAGTCAGCCGCCGCTGCGGCACCACCGGTTTCCTGGTCTGGGCCCATCAGGTGTGTGGTCTTTACCTTGAACAGTCCGGAAACCCCGCGCTCAGTGGCGAGCGCCTTGCCGCGCACAGTCAGGGCCTGCGCTTCGGCGGCACCGCTTTGTCCAACCCGATGAAAGCGCTCTCCGGCATTGAGCGCATGGCATTGGTGGCCACCCCGGACGGCGATGGCTACCGGGTGAATGGTGTGCTGCCGTGGGTCAGCCATATTGGCGCCGGCCAGTATTGCGGCGCGCTGGCCGCGGTGCGCGATGCCCAGGGCAACGATCTCGGCGAGATCATGTTCCTGCTCGACTGCGACGACCAGGTGGAGCTGCGCCAATGCCCCGCCTTCGCCGGCATGGAGGGCAGCTCCACCTGGGGCATCCGCCTCAACGATTATCCGGTGACGCCGGAGCGGATCATCGCCAGCCCGGCGCGGCCCTTTATCGCGCGGATTCGCGGCGGTTTTATTCTGCTGCAGGTGGGCATGGCCCTGGGAGTCGCCGAAGGCGCCCTGGAATCGATGATCGACGTGGAAGGCCAGCTTGGCCACGTTAATCAGTTCCTCGACGACCGCCCGGCGCAGTTGCAAGCAGAGCTGGCCGACATGACGCAACGTCTGGCCACCCTGGCGCGCACCCCCTACGACCCCTGCCAGGATTATCTGCTCGATGTGCTTGATCTGCGCGCCCAGGGCGCGGAGTTCGCCCTGCGCGCCGCGCAATCGGCGATGCTGCATCAGGGCGCGCGCGGCTATGTGCTTTCCGCCGCCGCCCAGCGACGCCTGCGCGAAGCCCAATTCGTCGGCATCGTCACCCCCGCCATCAAGCACCTGCGTTGGGAAATGGATCAGTTGTCCCGCGAACAGTGGCCGCAACCTCGGGAGGGAGCGCAATGAGCGAACAGCAGCGCGCCTGGCGCCAGTACATTTGCCTGGCTTGCGGCCTGATCTACGACGAGGAGCAAGGCGACCCGGACGGCGGCCTGCCGCCGGGCACCCGCTTTGAAGACATCCCCGACGATTGGGAATGCCCGCTGTGTGGTGTCGGCAAAAGTGACTTCGAACTCTACGAACCGCCGGCGGCGGCCACCGCACCGCCGCCGGCCCCGGCCAGCGCGCCCAGCCGCGACGGCATCGTTATCGTGGGCGCTGGCATCGCCGGCTGGAGTGTCGCCCAGGCAGTGCGCGCCCTGGATCGCGAGATTCCGATTACCCTGGTGACCGCCTGCCAGGGCGACGTCTACCACAAGCCGGAGCTGTCGGTGGCGATCAGCCGCGATCTGGCCAGCGAACAGCTGGCCCGGGAAAGTGGTGCCGACGCCGCCCGGCGCCTGGGTGTGCGGCTGCTGAGCGACACCTTCGCCGTGGGCCTGTCGCCGGCCCTGCGGCAACTGCGCACCACCCGCGGCACCCTGAATTACCGCGCCCTGGTGCTGGCCCACGGGGCCCGCCCGGCCCTGCCGGCGGTGCTGCCCGCCAGCCTCTGCTGGCGCATCAATCATCTGCATGGTTTCGCCGGGCTGCGCGCCGCGCTGCACGGCGCCACGCGTCGAGTGGCGGTGATCGGCGCCGGCATGATCGGCTGCGAACTGGCCGAGGACCTGGCCCAGGCCGGGCACAGCGTGACCCTGGTGGATCGCCAGCAGGCACCGCTGGAAAGCCTGCTGCCGGCGCCGGCCACCAAACGGCTGGCCCGCCACCTTGCCGATCTTGGTGTCACCTTCATGGGCGGCGTGGAGATCACCGCGTTGTCCGCTGACGCCAACGGCAAACGCATCGACACCCTCTGCGGCCAGCACCTGGAAGTGGACGAGGTGGTCGCCGCCACCGGGCTGATCACCGAATCCCGGCTCGCCCGCCAGGCCGGCCTGGCGTTCGAGCGCGGCATCATCGTCAACGCCCGTACCCTGGCCACCAGCGCCGAACACGTTTATGCCCTGGGCGATTGCATCAGCCTGGAAGGCGCCCCGTGCCGTTTTATCGAACCGATTGCCCGCCAGGCGGAAGCCATCGCCCACGCCATGCTCGGCATCGAGCACCCCGGCTACGGCCACCGGACACCGGTGGTGCGCCTGAAGACCCGGCGCCTGCCGATCGTGCTGCGCGGCGAACACAGCCCCGACCAACCCTGGAGCGTGGTCACCGACGACCCCGATTATCTGTTGATGGAGCAGCGCCGTGACGGCCGCGCCATCTCAACCCTGAGCGTGGGTCAGCCGCGCACCGCACCGCCTTCAACCACCCTGGAGATGCAACCATGATTGCCAACCGTACCGATGTCACCGAGATGATCCTTGCCGCCAAGGTGTCCAAGGGCCTGACCTGGTCTTCCGTGGCCGACGCTGTCGGCCAGAGCAAGGAGTGGACCACCGCCGCCTGCCTGGGGCAGATGGCGCTCAGCAAACAGCAGGCACAAACCGTCGGCGAGTTGTTCGGACTCTCCGACGAAGCGGTCGCCTGGCTGCAGATCGTGCCGCACAAAGCCGGCGATTCCGACACCCAGCACAAGGACCCGCTGATCTACCGGCTCTACGAAGTGGTGCACGTTTACGGCGGCGCCATCAAGGAACTGATCCATGAGGAATTTGGCGATGGCATCATGAGCGCCATCGACTTCGACCTGGACATTCAGCGCCAGCCGGACCCGAAAGGCGATCGGGTGAAGGTTCTGATGACCGGGAAATTCCTGCCCTACAAACAGTATTGAGGGAAGGCTAGACGCTAGACGCTGGACGCCAGACGCCGGACGCTTAACCCGCTGCTGGAAGGTTTGGTGTGTTTTCTGCCAGGGCGTTACAGAAAACACCGCGCAGCCTTCAGAGCCAGGGTTGAGCGTCCGGCGCCCGGCGTCCAACGTCTAGCGTCCAGCATCCAGCGTCCGCCGACCACCGCAATGGCCGGCCCTCTCCGGTCATCGCCCCTTGGGGATTTTGCTATGCGCTTTGTTACGCCCATTATCCTGGGCGCGGCCCTTGCCGTGCCGTTCGCGGCCCAGGCCGCGCCTTCGAACACGCTTGCTTCGGCATTCAGCGACGGCACGCCGATTCTTGATCTGCGCTATCGCTACGAATTCGTCGACCAGGACAACCGTCTCGACAACGCCCACGCCCAAACCCTGCGCACCCGTGTCGGTTTCGCCACCGCGCCGCTGTACGGGTTTTCCGCCATTGTTGAAGCGGACAACGTGACCCGCCTCGGCGCCGAGCGCTACAACGACAGCCGCAACGGCAAAAGTGATTACGCCCTGGTGCCGGACCCGGACGGCACCGCCATCAACCAGGCCCTGCTGCGTTATCAGGGTGAATACGCCAACGTGACCGTGGGCCGGCAACGGTTCGGCCTGGACAACCAGCGCTACATTGGTGGCGCCGCCTGGCGGCAGAACGAGCAGACCTTCGACGCCGCCAGCCTGGTGCTCAACCCCAGCGACCGACTGACTCTTACCTACGCCTACATTGATCAGGTCAGCACCGTCTTCGGCCCGGACGGCCATAACGGACACCCCAACAACGCCGCCACCATCGACAGCGACAGCCACCTGATCAACCTGGCCTATGCGTTCTCCGCCGCCCTCAAGGCGACCTTGTACTACTACCATTTCGATTTGCAGGATCTGGCGCTCAGCCCCACCGCGCCTTATCAGACCCAGTCCACCAACAACGCTGGGATACGTCTGACCGGCACTTACCATGATCTGATCTACAGCCTGGAATACGCCAACCAGAAAGACGCCGCTGGCAACCCCTGGCGTCTGGACAGCGATTACTATCTGGCCGAGCTGGGATATCAACACACCACCTGGATGGTGAAAGCCGGCTATGAAGTGCTCGGTGGCGGCAACGGCCCCAACGGCGCTTTCCAGACGCCGTTGGGCACCAAGCATCTTTACCAGGGCTGGGCGGATCAGTTTCTGGTGACCCCGGCGGACGGCATCAAGGACGCCTACCTGGGCGGCACACTGGCGTTGCTGGGCGGCAAACTACAAGGCTGGTACCACGACTTCCGCGCCGAACAGGGCGGCGATCGCTACGGGCGCGAAATCAACCTCGCCTACGGCCATCCGATCCCCGGCGTCAAAGGCCTGATGGCAACGGTGAAGGCAGCCCGCTACCGCGAAGAGGGTTTCTCGGTGGACACCGACAAAGCCTGGGTACAGCTTCAATACAGCTATTGAGTGGATCGTCTCGTACCTTGATCTCGTGGCCCGTCGCCACGGCGATGGCCGACAACCGAGGGCCACGATAGCGGATGCCTGAAGCCGGTCTATTCAGGCAGCCTGAGGTCACGAAAACGGCAATTGCGAGGCCGCAAAGCCGGCCGCGTGGGGTTTTGATTCCAGCGTCCGGCGTCTAGCGCCTAACGTCCAGCGTCCGCCGAACGCCCGGCCCCGGCGGCTCCGGGCGCCGCCATAACCATACCAACACCGCCACCATGATCGCTGGGATCAACAGCTTCGCCCAAAGCAGCAGGGAAGACAGCGCCATCAATAGTGCGCTGACCGCCATGGTCACGGTGGCCAGCCACTTGGCGTGGCGCGGCACCGCGCCGTGTTCGCGCCACTGGCGGATCGGTGGGCCGAAGCGCGGGTGCGCCAACAGCCAGCGCTCCAGCGCCGGCCAGCCCTTGCCGGCCGCCCAGGCGGCCAGCAACAGGAATTCCACCGTCGGCAGGCCGGGCAACACCACGCCCACCATGCCGGTGGCCAGTGCCAGCACCGCCAGCAGGCGCCACAACAACAGCCGCATCATGTCTCGGCGACATCTCCCATCAGTTGCTCCACGGCGGCGCGCACCAACGCGAACGCCGCCACCGCCCCGGCCACCGCCTGATCGATCTCGGCGGCGTTCAGGTCCAGCTCGTCCAATTGCGCCTTGAAACGCTTCCAGTGCAGGCCGCGCCCGTCCGGATGGCCGGCCAGATGGCGGGCACCGAATTCGGCACTGAGTTGCAGTTCCTGCTGCGCGCGTTTAAACAGAAACGCCGCTCCCAGGTTAGAGCCTTCGTTGGTGTACAGCCAGCCCACCGCGGCCACGCCCTCGCCGATCACCGCCGCTTCGCCGGCGGCCCGGTCGGCGGCGATGTCCGCCTCGCTGACGCCCAGATCGCGGCAGTCCTGTTCGATCAGGTCGAGCCGGCTGCGCTCCAGCAGCCCCTGAAAGCGCGCTTGCAAGGTGGCGTCTTCATAGAGTGGCGCGGTGGCGGTCTGAAAGCGCAACTGCACGCGCAAAAAGCGCACGTAGTGCTGGCGATCAAGAAACGGCGCCAGGCCGCTGATGCGGCTGTCCAGGCTGTCGTGAATGGCATGGGTTTGCTGCTTGAGGCGGGCGGACAGCGGGGCGTCCACGGCGGAATCGGCAATCACGTTCATCGGTGTTCCTTGCACATTGGTTGACCGGCGCTGGGCCGGACGATCTGTTCACAAAGGTCCGCTCACAAAGACCGGTTCATAAAAGACCAGCGAGGAAGAGGGTTACCTCACCCTTTTTTTGCTGCTGTTTCCCGTTATGACGGTTGAAGAGCGCGCCGGGACAGCGCCGGGCGATGCATGCAGCGCGGCGCTGATCTCGCGCAGCCGCGCCATCGTCAGCACACCGGCCTCGCGGTGCAGGCCCAGCCAGGCGTTGAGATAGTGATAGCGCACCTCGGCCAGATCACGGCGCGCCTGGTGCGCCTGGCGTTGCGCTTCGAGCAGATCCTGGTTGTTGCGCTCACCGCCTTCCAGGCTGCGGCGGGTGGCGGTGACCAGTTGATCGGCGCTGTCCACCGCCCGGGCCAGCGCTTGCAGTCGTTGACGGTCGCCCTGGCACTCGCGCCAGCGCTGCTCCACCGCCGCCAGAATCGCTTCGCGCTGCTCGCGCAGTCGGTATTCGCTGGCGGCGCGGCGGGCCACCGCCTGGCGGCGCGCGGCGCTGACGCCGCCGCCGTCGTAGAGCGGTACGCGCACCTGCACGCCGATGCTGTCGGTGTCGTAGTGCTGGCCGTAGGTGTTTTCGCTGTCCGAATCGGTTTGCCGACTGCTGGCGTACAGGCTGATGCGCGGGAAATGCCCGGCGCGCTGGCGTTCCACCTCACCTTCGGCGAGGCGCAGTTCGCCCCGTTGCACGCCCAGCGCCGGGCTGTGCGCCAGCGCCTGCTCGAACCAGCCGGCCAGCGGCAGCGGCGGCAGCGGCGGCGGCCGGGCGGGGCCGCCCTCGGGCAACGCCGCCAACGCCGGCGACAGCCCGGTGAGGGTATTCAGGCGCCGCCGCGCCAGCGCCAGCTCCTGCTCGGCACGAATCCGTTCGGCCTGGGCCAGCGCCAGCCGCGAGCCGGTTTCCAGGCGCTCGGTGACGGTCCCCTCCCCGGCCCGGACCAGGGCCTGGTTGCGTTGCTGCAACGCAACCAGCACCGCCACCTGTTGCTCGGCCAGGCGCCCTTGATCCCGGGCCAGCAACAACCCGGTGTAGGCCTCCAGGGTGTCGGTGGCCAGGGTCTGCAACCGCAGCTCGAATTCCAGCTCGGCGCGCGCCGCGCGGTCCTTGCCGATGCGGTGCGCCACCCAGGCGCCGTAGTCGAACAGCGGTTGCTCCAGGCGCAGGGCGGCACTGTAGCTGCGGTAATCGCGCTGTTCGGTGACCGGCCCGAACAACGAGTCCTGTTCCACCTGCGACCAGTTGTTGGCCCAGCCGTAGGTGTAGGCCAGGCTCGGTAGCAGGTTGGCCCGCCCCAGTGCCTTGAACTCCTGGCCGGCGAGCCGCTCCTGGATCGCCGCCTGGAAGCCGGCGTCGTGGCGCAGGGCGGCGTCGAACGCCTGCTCCAGGGTCAGGGCACCGGCCCAGGGGCTCAGCGCCACCAGCACGGCCAACAAAAACAGCGCCGGGGCCCGCCGGCGCTCCACCAGGGCCACGCTCATTCGCCCTCCCAGGCACGGGGCAGACGATCCAGCAACGGCTTGAACAGATAGCTGAGCAGCGAGCGCTCGCCGGTGCGCACGAACGCCTGCACCGGCATGCCCGCTTGCAGGCGGGCATCGCCCAGTTCGCGCAAGGCCCTGGCCGGCACCGCGATGCGGGCGCTGTAATAAGGCCGGTGATTGACCGGGTCTTCCAGGCGGTCGGCGGACACCTGCTCGACGCGGCCCTGCACCCGTGGTGTGCGGCTGCGGTTGAAGGCGGTGAACATCAGTTCCACCGGCAGGCCCGCCGCCACCGTGTCGATGCGGTCCACCGGCACCCGCGCTTCCACGCGCAGCGGCGCGTCGTCCGGCACGATTTCCATCAGGGTGTCGCCGGCGCCGACCACCGCCCCGGGGGTGTACAGCTTCAAACCCACCACCCGGCCGTCCGCCGGCGACAGCAACCGGGTGTGCGCTTCCTGGTAGCGCGCCGCCGCCAAGCGTTGCTCCTGGCGTGCCAGTTCCAGGCGTTGCTCGGCCAGCGCCTGCTCCACGTCGCGCTGCCGTTCGCGGCCCAGGCCATCCAGTTCCGCGCGCAGTTCGCCGAGCCGGCTTTGCGCGGTGCGCGCCGCCGATTCGCTGGCGGCCCGCTCGCCAAGCAGCGCGGCGCGGCTTTCGCCCAGCTCCAGAAGCCGGTTGCGCGGCACGTAGTTGTGCTCCGCCAGAGGCCGCAGCGCCGCCAGCCGCTCATCCAGCAACACCAGCCGCCGGTTCTGCGCGACCACCCGGGCACGGTGCCCGGCCAACGTCGCCTGCACCCCGGCCAGGCTCTCGTGCAACGCCTCCTTCCGAGCGTTCAGGGCCAGCGCCCGGCTTTGCAGAAGCTGGCTTTGCAAGGCCAGCGCCGCCGCCAGTGCCGGATCGTCGCGGGCCGCCGCTTGCAGCGCGGGCTCGGCATTCAGCGTACCGGCGCCACTCCGTTCCGCCTGCAAACGCGCCACCGTGGCGGCGGCCATGGCGCGGTGGGCCTGGGCCGCTTGCCGCTCGGCGCTGGCCATGTCGGTGTCCAGCTCCACCAGCACCTGACCGCGCCGCACCTGATCGCCTTCGTCCACCCGCACTTGTGCCACCACTCCGGCGGCGGGCGGCTGCACCGTCTGCCGGTGGCCGGTGACCATCACCGTGCCTTCCAAGGCCACGCCGGCGTCCAGCGGCGCCAGCGCCGCCCACAGCAGAAAGCCGCCCAGGCCGGCGGCCAGCAGCCACCAGCCGACCCGCGCCGCCGGCACCCGGCTGCGCCGGGTGCGTGGCGTGCTGGCGGGCACCGGCAGGTCGATGGGTAACCGTGCGTTCATTGCCCGGCCCCCCAATGACCGACCCGGTACGCGCCGGGCGCCGACGCCGGCGCGGCCGGGCCACGCGCGGCGCGCAGGCTTTCCAGCACTTTCTGGGTGGGGCCGAACGCCTGCGCCACGCCGCCCTTGAGCGCCAGCAGTTTGTCGGTGCAGGCCAGCACCCCGGCACGGTGGGTGATCAACACCACACTGCGGCCGCGCGCCTTGAGCCCGCGCAGGGTCGCCGCCAGCGCCGCTTCGCCGCGCTCGTCCAGGTTGGCGTTGGGTTCATCCAGCACCAGCAGCACCGGCTCGCCATAGAGCGCCCGGGCCAGCCCGATGCGCTGCTTCTGGCCCCCGGACAGCCCGGCGCCGCCGTCGCCCAGCACAGTGTCGTAACCCCGCGGCAAACGCAGAATCAGATCGTGCACGCCGGCCTCGGTGGCGGCCGCCACCACCCGCTCGGATTCCACCGGGCCGAAGCGGGCGATGTTCTCGGCCACGGTACCGGCGAACAGCGCCACCTCCTGGGGCAAATAGCCCAGCCACGGGCCCAAGCGCTGGCGATCCCAGCCGTGCAGATCGGCACCGTCCAGGCGCACCTTGCCGGCGCGGGCCGGCCACACGCCGACCAGCGCCCGCGCCAGCGACGATTTGCCCGAGCCGGATTCACCGACCACGCCGAGGATCTCCCCGGCCGCCAGGTTGAACGACAGGTTCACCAGGGTGACGCGCTGACCGCCGGGCGGCGCCAGCGACAGCCCCTCGACGCTGAGCGCGCCGCTCGGCGCCGGCAGCGCCAGTCCGGCCGCGCGTGGCGGGTAAGCGCCAAGCAGCAGACACAGGCGCTGATGGGCCAGGCGGGTGCCGGTCCATTGCCGCCAGACGCCCACCACCTGCTCCACCGGCGCCAGCATGCGGCCAATCAGGATCGAACCGGCGATCATCATGCCCGGGGTCAAATCGCCCTGAATCGCCAGCCAGGCACCGCCACCCAGCATCAGCGATTGCAGGGCGATGCGCAGGGTGCGCGTGAGCGCGGTAATCAGCGCGGCGCGTTCGCTGGCCAGGTGTTGTTGGTCCACGGCCTCGCCGTGGGGCTCGGCCCAGCGGCCGCGCACCCGGGTCAGCATCCCCATCGCCTGGATCGTTTCCGCCTGGCGGATCTGATCGCCGGCCAGCTTGCCGGCCTGGGCGTTGAGCAGGCCGGATTGGCGCAACGGCTGCCGCGACCAGCGCTCGTTGACCAGCGCCAGCGCCAGCAGCAGCAAGGCGCCGACCAGCGCCAGCGCACCCAGCAACGGGTGAAACAGGAACAGCACCAGCAGGTACAGCGGCGCCCAGGGCGCGTCGAAAAAGGCAAAGATGGCGTTGCCGGTAAGAAACTGGCGCACCTGGTTCAGATCGCTGACCGCCTGGGAGGCGGGGTTGGCGCCGCCGCCCAGTTGCCGGTCGAAACCGGCGTCATAGACGCGCGCCGCCAGGCGCCGATCCAGAGCGTCGCCGAGGCGGATCACCAGCAGCCCGCGCAACCACTCCAACGCGCCCATCAGCGCATACAGGCCGAGCACCAGCACCGTCAGCATCAACAGGGTGTCACCGTTGCCCGAGGCCAGCACCCGGTCGTAGACCTGCAGCATGTACAGCGCCGGCAGCAGCATCAGAATATTGATGGCGGCGCTGAACGCGGCCACCGACGCCAGCAGGCCGCGCTGTTCGGTGAGCGCGGCGCGCACCTCGTCCACCGGGGCGGCGCTCATGAGCGGCCCCGCCGACGCCCCAGTAACAACGCCAGCCCGGCCAACAGCAGCGGGCCCAGGCCTCCACCACTGCCATTGCCGTACTCAACGCTATTGCCGTCCTTGTCGCGATCCAGGCCGCCCACGCCCAGGGTGACCGAGCCCGCCACCTGGCCGCCGGTAAGCGCGTTCTCACAGGTCAGGGTGTAGTGGTAGATGTCCGCCTCCGGCGGGCTCACCGTCAGCTCACCGGCGTCGGCGCGGGCGCCGCTCCAGCCATCACCCTGATAGCCGCCACTGCCCACGCAGTTCAAGGCATTCTGGGTGGTCCAAATCACCGTGGCGCTCTCGCCCTTCTCGATCTCCACCGGGGTGGTGGTCACCGTGACCCGGGCGCGCGGCGCGCTCGGGTCCAGGTTGACTTGGAACACCGTGCCCTGACCTTTCTGCTCCTTGCCCGCCTGGTTGACGTAACGCTCACCACCGTTGGAGTTGGCGCCATAGAGCTGGCCGTCGTTCCCCGCCGTCACGCCCACCGGGAAAGCACCGTCCACTTCGCTGACAAAGCTGTGCAGGAACTCGAAGCCGTTTTCCACCACGGTGCCGTCTTGCACCTCAATCGCTTGCGGGTCGATGCGATAAAGGGTGCCCCCGTAAGCACGCGCCGGGGTGCCCGGCGCCGCCGGATCATAGTCCGCCGATTGCGGCACGCCGCTTTGCCCACCGCTGTAGGTGGTGCCGTAGATCAACCCATCGGCGCCCACCGCCAGCGGCCCGCGCGGCAATACGCCGTCGTCGCCGGAGAAGCGGTGCACCAGGGTAAAGTCGCTGCCATCCGGGCGTACCCGATAGACCGCGCCGTAGAGAATCCCGCCGTCGTAGTACGGCGGCGGCCCGAGATAGCGTTCGGGATGGGAGGTCGCTTCCAGCCGGCCCCCGCATAACGGCAGGACCATTCTGTACTGGGAATGATTGGGATCGTCCGATATTCCCTTGGCGTTGCAGTTGGCCACCGAGGTGGTGCCGTACAGATACCCATCCGGGCCCAGCACCAGCCAGGCCAGCAATTCGTCGGCATTCGTAAAGTAACAACGAATGGCGGTGCAATAGGTCCAGGGCAGCTCACCTTGGGCCAGCGTGAAGGTGTGCACGATCTCGAAGCTGTCCGGTTGTCGCGGGTCGAGCCGGTACAGGGCCCCGGTGGGGGTATCCGGCGCCGACGGCGTGCCGGCCATATAGGGGATGCCACGCTGGTAGGCGATCAGGCCGTAAAGCAGACCATCGTCGCCGGCGATCAGGCCATTCAGGTGCTGCGGGAACGCGGACAGATCCGCGGAAAACGTGTGCACGATGCGTGGAGACGCCTGGGCATCGTCCAGATCCAGAGCGAACAGTTGGCCTTGGCCCTGCGGGGTCCGGTCCAGGCCATACAGGGTGCGGCCCTGAATCAGCAGCACGCCATTGGGTTGATTCAGATCGGCGATCTTTTCCGCGAAGGCGCCATCGGATTCGGCGCGGTAGAGCAAACCGGGTCCACGGCTCAATGCGCTTGTCACCAGGCCGACACCATAGAAACGCCCGCTCTCGGGATCGTGCACCAGCGGGCCGCTGCTAGCCAGACCACTGCCAAATTCCGGAAAAGCGTCTCTGAAATCCGTTGGAGCCTGGTATTGTGCCGGGTAGGTCGGCAACAGGAACAGCCCGACGCGGGTGGCGCCATGGATCTGCTCCCCCACCACGATGGGCGGCGCCATCGGGGTGGTGGCCGGCGGCCAGGTGGTGTCGCCGCTGCTGCCACGAAAGGTGGTCAGGTTGAGCACCTCCACCGCTTCGCTGGCGGCAAGCGTGGGCGGCAGGGCAAACAGCAACACGGCGGCAAGCGCGCGGGCAACGACCAAGGGCATGACGTTCTCCATAATCCAAAAGCCATAACGCAAAAATCGCCCGCCGCGCATACGCGGCGGACGAAAGACGGGCCAGGGGCGATCAGGCCGCCAGTTCCAGTTCCGCCTGGCTCGATTCCACCACGCCAGCCAGGCTGGTCAGGGTGACTTCGCTGTAGCCGGCGTCGTCCAGCACCGCCCACAACGCGGAGGCATCGCCGTCCTTGAGACCGTTGATGATGTTGTGGGTGTCGTTGTCGCCGTCGTTGCGGTCGATCACATCGCCGTTGGCGTCCAGGCCACCGTTCAGGCCGATGGTGTCCAGACCATCGATGGTCACCAGCTCTTCGGTGAAGTAGAACTCGCCGTTGGCGTCCTGGCTCAGGCCGCTGCCGAAGGTGATGGAACCGATCTCGCCGTACAGCGTATGGGTGGGGCCGGCGAAGAAGGTGTAGTTCAGGTACTCACCGCTGGCCGCCTGCACGATAAAGCCCAGGTCCAGGCCAGCGGCCTCGCCCTCGGAGGCGTACTGGGTGCCGGAGAAGGTGCCAAAGGCACCCCACATCCCAAGGTCCACTTCCGGGTTGGGGTCTTCGGCGCCGGCGAAGGCGCCTGGGTTGGCGCTGTGATCGGCGATCTCGAAGTGGTTGTTGTAGCCGGGCAGAAAGCCGTAATCATTATTGAAGTCGCCGTCGGCGGTGTTGTCGGTGTAGATGCCGTCAGTGCCGTTCCAGTAGCTGCTGTAGTTATCGAAAGTGGCTGAATAGGTCACGGTAATGCTCATGGTGAATCTCCTTACTGAGTCATTGGAAGGCGGCGTGCCGTCCTGGCGACGCCGCCGATGGAGCCGGCACCGGTGACCCGGTGCCGTGACTGACCGGCGTTCCCTGCCGGTCCTCTCCGAGGCTGGCCCTGGCTGGCGTTCGGACGATCGTTACTGTCGTTGCCGTCGTTGCCGGTTCAGGCGGTACGGCGGCCGAGCAGCGCCGCCAGCGCCAGCAGCATCAGGTAGTGGACGCTGCCGCCACCGCCACCACCGCCGCCGCCACTTTCTTCACCGCCTTCACTGCCACTGGCGTTCACGGTGACGGTGGCGCTGGCGGACACGGTTTCGCTGTCGCCGTCCACGCAGGTCAGGGTGTAGGTGAACTCGCCGGCCACGTCCGGGGTCAGGGTTTCGCTGCCTTGCAATGCCTTGTTGCCGCCCCATTCGCCCTCGCCCACGCACTGGTCGGCGCCGCTGACGCTCCAGGTCAGGGTGGTGCTTTCGCCTTCGGTCAGCGTGGTCGGTTGCGCCTGGATATCGATGTTGGCCGCCACCGGCGGTGCCACATCCAGGGCATAGACGGTGCCGCTACCAGTGGCGCTGCTTGAAGACACCGTGTCCCCGGGGGCGCCGCCGGCGTTGGTGGCGCCATAGAGCGTCTGGATGCCGTCGTTCACCGGCCCGGCGCTCAGGCCATTGGGGAAGGCGCCGTCGCTTTCCACATCGAACAGATGCAGCAGCTCATAGCCGTCGTCGGCGCGGTCCTCGGCGGCGCCGATGCGAATGCGATAAAGCGCGCCGGCCCCGCCAGCGCTGGTGCGCCGGGTGGTGCCGTACACATGGCCGTTCTCGGCCAGCACCAGCGGCCCCCAAGGGGTCTGGCCGTCTTCGTCTTCGCCGTCGCCGAAGCGGTGCAGCACGGTGAAACTGTCTTCATCGCCCAAGTGGTAGCGCCACACGATCAGGGTGGTGGTGCCGTACAGCCAGTCGCCGTCGCGCACCAGCGCCTGCTGGCCGGAGTCGTTGCCCTTGATTTCGCCCTCGGCGTTTTTCGCGAAGGTGTGCAGCACCGCCACCGGCGTGGCGCCCTCGCCCACCGCCTGGGAGAGGTCGACGCTGAACAGGGTGCCGGCGGTTTCGTCGCCTTCCGGTACCGCGGACTCGTCCCCCGCCCCGGCGGATTGGTCGCGCACGTTGATGCCGTAAAGCATGTCGGCGTCGTCATCCACCGTCAGCGCCACCGGGTACTGGCCCTTCAGGTAGACGGTTTGAGGGTTGCCACTGCCTTGCACATAGTCCGGTAACTGGAAATCCACCAGCCAGGTCAGATCGCCGTCGGCATCGAGGCGGAAAAGGCCGTTGCCGGCGCGGCCGGAACCACCGCCGAAATAGACATTGTCGTCGGCGTCCACCGCGAACAGGCCACGCGGCTTGAACGCGTCTTCCGAGCTATCCGGCGGCGTGCCGGCCAGTGCGTTTGACGGCGCGTCGCCAATTGCCCAGCGAAACATTCCGGGCGAGCCGAGAAACGGGGTCGAGCCCACATAAGCCTGCCCCTGGCTGTCCACCACCAGACCGGTTCTCAAACCCAGCCCACCCGCCTCGGCGAACGCGGCGGCCTGATATTCACTGGCTTGCGCATCACGCAACTGATAATAGGCCCCGGACGTGGCGGCACCGCCCAACGGGGTCACACCCAGCAGAGCGCCCTCCCCGGGGCGGTACACCGGTGGCAGATGCGGATTGGCGCCGGCGCCGGCACTGGCGGCGTCAAAACGATGCAGCACTCGGGGCGTGAGGTCGGCCAGCGCCGGGGCGCCGGCCATCAACAGTGCCAGGCCCAGGCCAAACAGCCGCGCCGGGGCACCAGGGAAGAGAGAACGGTTCATGCCATGCTCCTGAAAAAGAAAAATTAAAATCGCAACGAAAGCGTCCCGGTGACCGTGCGGCCCGGGGCGATCCAGTAAGAAGTGCCGTTGAGTTCCGCGTAGTTGCGGTCGCGCAGGTTGTCCACCGCCAGCCGCAAGGTGAGCGCGTCGCTGGGCTGGTAGCTGGCCCACAGGTCGTAGACGGTCCAGTCGACCACGTCCGCGTACATGGTGCCGCCGCGGCCGTCGTTGTCTTCGTAGCGCACCCGCGCGCCCAGGGTCAGGCGGCGGTCGAACAGACGCACGCCGCTGCTCAGCGTGCCCTTTTTGCGCGGCGGCAGCAGATAGATGATGCCGCCGCCATTGGGCTCGCCGACGCCGTCCTGTGGCTGCGAGCCGGTGATGTTGCCAAGCGGATAAGGGTTGTAACCGCCCCGGCCCAGGTCATGTAGGGTGCGGGTCCAGCTCAGTTCGGCGAAGGCCACGCCGAGATCGTATTCGGCCTGCAATTCCAGCCCCCGAAAGCGCACTTCGTCGTCGAGATTGACGAAACCGAACGCCTCGATATCGCCCGCGTCGCCAATCGACGTCGGGTTGATCACCGGCGCCTGGGTGATGTAGTGGTCCACCCGGGTGTTGAACCAGGCCGCTTTCAAGCGCAGTCGGTCGCCGTCGCGCAGCAGATCAGGCAGCCGCAGGTTGGCGCCAACCTCCCAGTTGCTGGAACGCTCCGGCTCCAGCCCAGGATTGGGAAAAAACGGAAACGAATTGCCGATGTGCGAGCCCCACATCAACGATTCGGTGATCGCCGGCGGCCGCACACCACGGCCGTAGCTGGCGAACAGTTGCAGTGGGTTGGTGATTTGCCAGGCGACGGTCAAGGTCGGCGACACAAAGCCATCGTGGCGGGCGACGGCGAAGTCGCTGTAATAGGAGGTGAACGGTGGGCGCGTACCCGGTGGGTTCTGGTCCGAGCCGACGAACATTTCGCCGTCGCCCTTGAGGCGAAAATAGTCGTAACGCAGGCCGGCGATCAGTTCCAAGCCGCTGAAATGGGCGAAACGCGCCTGACTGAACAGGCTGGCGACGCTGCGTTCGCCCTCCGGGGTGGGGCCGGAAAACCAGCTTGGCTCGCCGTCGCCTTCGCCGCTCTGGGCGGCGTTGGGGCGGGTCCAGTCGTGGTAGAACTCCAACCCGTAGCTGAGCTCCAACGCCGCTGGCCAGTCACCCAGGTCCAGGGGCGTGCGGTTGCTGAGGGTGCCGCCGACGGTGTTGGTTTCGTAACGCACCGCGAAGGCGCCATAGCCATCGCCGGTGTCGGGGCGGTCCTGGTCGTTGGCGGTGCGGGTGTAATAAAGACTGCTGTCCAGATCCAGCCAGCTGCTGGCGGGGAACAGGCTGTAATTGAACAAAAAGGTATCGGTGCGCACCCGGTTGTAGTCGGTGGCGCCGGCCAACACGCTGGTGTTGCTGCCCTGATCGAACTCGGCGTCCAGGCCGATGTAACTGAACTTGAGGCGCTGATCGTCGCCCAGGCGCAGCGTGCTCTTGAACAGACCCGACCACTGATCCTGACCGGTGAACTGGCTGGTGCCGTGCCAGTAGCCGCCGTCCTTGCTGCCGCGCTCGCCTTTGTCGAAGGCCCCCACGTTCTTACGGCTGAACGCCGCCAGCAGGTCCAGGTTGTCGGTGACCCGGGTGGCGGCGGCGACACTGCCGGCGAAGTAGTAGGCGTTGTTGCCGGTGGTCAGGTTAATGCGCGCGCCGTGGTCGGCGCCATCACGGGCCAGATCCTCGAATTCCAGGGTGCGAAAGTTGACCACCCCGCCAATCACGCCGGCGCCGCCGACGGTGGAGGTGGGGCCCTTGGCCACGTCCACGCCGGCCAGCAACTCCGGGTCCAGGTACACCTGGCCGTTGCTGCCGTGGCCGCTTTGCTGATAATTCTGGCGGGCGCCGTCGATCATCACGTTGACGCGGCCGAAATCCTGCAAGCCACGGATGTTCACCGACACCCCAGGGTCCTGGCGGCTCTGCGAGGTGTGCACGCCGGGCACCGCGGCCAGCACATCGGAGGTGTTGCGCGGCGCGATGCGGTCGATGTCCTGGCGGGTGACGATGCTCACCGACCCGGGCTGCAAGTACAGGTCCCGCCGTGGGTCCTCTTCACCCTCCACCGTGACCCGTTCCAGGCGCGCTCCCACCCCGGCACCGGCGCCCGCGTCGGTGAGGGTGTAGACGCCGCCGTCTTCACGGTCGGCGCTCAGGCCGGTATCGCGCAACAGCGCCCGGAAGCCCTGCTCCACCGTGTAACGCCCCTGCAGACCGGCGGTGCGGCGCCCCTCGGTCAATTCCGGCGGGTAATACATCACCACCCCCGCCTCCAGGGCGAAGCGGTTCAACGCCGGCGCCAGCGGCCCGGCGGCGATGCGATAGTGACGTGCCTGGGACGGCGGCGTGGCCGTCTCATCCGCCTCGGCCACCATCGGCATCGCCGCCAGGCACACCCCGGCCACCGCCATCACCGTCAGCCCTGGCGCGACCACACCCAGCACCGCCAAGGACCCTGCCGTCACCGCGCCCCAACAACGCCGCGCGAACCTGAACACCATAAACTGATTCCCATTCTCGTTTGCTGGTTTTACTAGTGATGACGCATCAACGACGCAATGGGACAGTGGCGGGTGATTTTTTTGCTTGTTCGCGAACGAGCGGCAACCGGTGTGGCTCGCAGGCCGGACAGTGAAGCGGGTCATTCCCCGTGACAGGGACTTAAACCTGATGGAAAAGGGAACGCCGCCCGGCTGCGCCGGATTTTGATTCTGAGGTGGCAGCGATCCTTGATCGCGAACCGAGCCAACGGCGAGGCGGATCTGGCAAAGCCGATTCGCTGGCATGGCCTGTCCGCAAAAAGCACCTTTCTACGAAGCCGCCGTAGGAGCGGGCCTGGCCAGCGAACCGAGCCTGGAAGGCGAGGCGGACCTGGCAGAGCCGAGTCGCTGGCATGGCCTGCTCCTACACAAAACACCTTCTACGGCGCCGCTGTGGGAGCAAGGCCTTACCACCAAAACCAGCCGCGCCGCAGGCCGCATAGAGGAGATCAACGGGGCGAGATCAGAGTCAGCAAACCGGTGTAGTGACGCACCTGAATCGGCGCCAGGGCGGCCAACAAATCCAGGGCCCGGTCGGTGTCGTCCAGGGGAAACACGCCGGAAACGCGAATGTTCGACAGCGCTTTGTCGTCGTAATGGAGCACGCCGCTCTGGTAGCGGCGCAGCTCCTTGAGGACCTCGCTCAGGGGGCGGTCATCGGCGACCAGGCGCTGCTTGACCCAGGCGGTTTCCAGGGCGGTGTCCACCGCCTGGGGGGCACTGACCCGGTCGCCGCGCACCCGTGCGCGCTGCCCGGCCACGGCGGCGGCGCAGTGGGCACGGCCATGGGCGGCGGCGAGCGCCGTCGGCGGCGCGGCGCACACTTCCACCGAGGATTCGGTGACCACCACGTCCATGCCATCTTCCCGGGTGCGCACCGTGTACTCCGTGCCCAGGGCGCGGGCGGTGCCAGCGGCGCTTTCCACCACGAACGGCCGCCCCCGGTTGGGCGCCACCCGCGCCAACAGTTCCCCGTGACGCAGCCGCACCCGGCGTTCGCCGGCGCTGTAATCCAGATCCACGGCGGTGCCACTGTTAAGAACCAGTTCGCTGCCGTCCGGCAACGCGACATGGCGTTGTTCACCGGTGGCGCTGCGGTAATCGGCGAGCAGATCCAGGGGCGCGAACGGCAGACTCAACAACGACGCCGACGCGCCCACCAGCAACACCACCGCCAACGCGCCGCCGCCGCGCAGCCGCTGCCGGCGCCGCGCGCCAAGCACCGCGTTGAGCGTGGACGTGGCCGCGCCGCCGTCACTGCCCAGGCCCTCGAAACGCCGCCACAGGCTTTCCATTTTCCGGTAGGCACGCTCATGGCGCGGGTCGGCCCCGCGCCAGTCCCGGCAGCGGCCCCGGTCCGCATCGTCCACGTCCCCGGAGTGCAGGGTGGCGAGCCACTCCGCCGCCTCGCCGAGAATGCGCCGTTGCTCGTCGCGAATCACCGCTCGTCCTCGTCCAGCAAGTCCAGGCAGTGCAACAACGCTCGGGCCACGTACTTCTTGATCATGCTCACCGACACGCCCAGCGCTTTGGCGATCTCGCCATGGGAGCGGCCCTCCAGGCGGCTCATCAGAAACGCCCGCCGCGGTTTCTCCGGCAGGCCTTCCAGCAAGCGGGCGACGGCGGTGAGCAACTCCACCACTTCCACCAGCGACTGAGACGACGGCGCCACGTCGTTGCCATGCAGAGCGCTCCAGGTCTCCAGGTAGAGGTGTTCCACTTTCTTGCGGCGCGCGTCATCAATGATCAATCGCCCGGCGATGGTGGTCAGATAGGCACGCGGTTCCTTGACCGCGTTCAGGTCGGCGTGGGAGGTCAGCACCCGCAGAAAGGTATCCTGCGCCATGTCCGCGGCGCGCTGGGAACAGCCAAGTTTTTTACGCAGCCAGCCCATCAGCCAACCGTGGTGGTGGCTGTACAACACCTTTACCGCTTCGTTCCGGTAGTAAGATTCCGCGCCCATGGGTGGTAACCCCGATCCGACCCTTTTTGAGAATAGTTCTCATTATTATCACTCCGGATGATTTTTACAAGTCCGCCTCTGGCCACGCCCCCCTCCACCCAGACGCAAACGAAAATAGAACTCATTTACTTTTAAAGGCTCATCTTATATAACCCCTGCCACTGTTCGACGGTTCGACGGTTCGACGCATCGACGCATCGACGGTTCGACGCATCGACAAGGAGCCCGCACATGGACCGACAACGGCGTCATTTGCTTCAGGCGGCCCTGGCCGGCGCACTCGGCGCCGCCCTGCCCGGGCTGGCCACGGCCCGGCCAGACATGACCCGCACCATGGGCACCACCCTGGCGGACCGTGGTTCGGCGTTCTATCACTTCCAGGATCTGCGCCTGTCCTCAATGGATCGTCAGCGCCATTACCGGGTGTGGATCGCCGAGCCCAAACGACCGGCGCCGGCGGGCGGCCACCCGGCTCTGTTTATGCTGGACGGCAACGCGGTGATCAGCCGGCTGCGGGAGACCTGGCTGGGCCAGATTCAAGACGGCACGCCGCCGGTGCTGGTGATGATCGGCTACGACACCGACCTGTTGTTCAACGGTGCCGCCCGCCAGTACGACTACACCCCGGCGGCGCCGGGCGAGCACGAGATTCACGACCCGCGCCGGGCGGATCGGCGCGGCGGTGGCGCGGCCAGGTTTCTGGAATGGATCGACACCACCCTGACACCACGGGTCGCGACACTGGCGCCGATCAACCCGGCGCGGGCATCCTTATGGGGTCATTCTTACGGGGGGCTGTTCACACTGTTCGCTCTGTGCACCAGGCCGGCCGCGTTCCACCAGTATTTCCCCACCAGCCCATCGCTGTGGTGGGCCGGCGGGCTGATCAACCTTTACCTCAAGGCCCTCGCCGCCCACGCTCCGACACCGCCCGCCGAGGTCTGGTTATGCCGGGGCAATGAAGAAGGCCGGCGAACGGACGATTTGGACGAGCAACAATGGGCCGCCGCCAAACGCCGGGCCAACCGCGACTTCAATCGCTTCGCCGGGCGCCTTGATCAAGTACCTGCGCTGCGGGTCCGGCACCGGCTCTATGACGGCCAGGGCCACGGCGGCATGTTCAGCGCCTCGTTGCCTGAAACACTGCGCCTGGCGGCGGGCCTGCCGCCGGCGCTGGACTGGCACTGATCGCTGCCGGCCCTAGTGAGCGGCAACCACCGACAGAATCACGCCAGTGCCAATGGCAATCAGCAGATAGTCGCCGTTCACGCTCACCCAGCGATGGTGGCGATCTGGCGGCGGTAGCCGATGAGCGTGCCAGTCGTTCACCACATAGCGGTTGCCGCGATAACCGCCGGGCAAGCTGTCGCCCTGGTGCCAGCGCGCCCGATGCGCATCGGCGTGGTGGTGCCGGCCGCTGTTGTGACCGGCCTGATGATGGGTGTGGGGGGAATTGCGTTCAGGCCCGCCATGGCCCGGGCTGGCCCAGGCCGCCGGGGCGGCGGTCAGCGTCAGACAGAGGGCTAATGCAACGTTCTTGAAAATGTTCATGGGCACTCCGGATTGACTTGATTCCACCCACGGTGCGCGCGCACCGTGCAAACAAACCTCATCTTTCGTGCAAGCAAAGCGCAACATCACGGCTCAGAAAAAACCGGCGCCAGCGGCGCCCGGTTGTTCCAGGGCATCGGCGATCATGTGCAGCGAATGCGCCAATTCCTGTCGACTAAAAGGACCACCCAGGCATAAACGTACCGCTTCCGGAGGCTTGGCGTTCACCGCGAAAGCGTCACTGACCACCACATTGATGCCTTGCGCGCGCAAGCGCGCGGCGAAGGCAACCCGGCTCCATGGCCCGGGCATTTTCAGCCAGACGTGGAACGCCTCCGGATGGGAGCGGTAATCCGCGCCGCCGAGAATTCTGGCGACCAGGCCCTGACGCGCCTGGGACTCCTTTCGCGTCAGCGACAACGCCAGATCGGCGGTACCGTCCTGTACCCAATAGGACGCCAACGCCGCTGTAATCGGAGAAGCCATTACGGTAGTGGCGCGGAGGGTTACCGCCAATCGCGAGCGCAACCGCGCGGACGGCAGGGCCAGATAGGCCACTCGCAATCCCGCCCCCAAGGACTTGCTAAAGCCGCACAGATAATAGGTCAGCTCCGGCGCCAAGGCTGCCAGGGCCGGTGGCCGGTGGCTGGGCAGCAGGCCGTAGGCGTCGTCTTCAATGATCGCCAGGTTATGCTTACGGGCGATCTGCACCAGCCGATGCCGGCGTTCTTCGCTCAACGTCACCACCGCAGGATTGAGCAATACCGGATTGCAATACAACGCCTTGGGATGATGCTCCGCGCATAGTCTCGCCAGGGCATCCGGATCAATGCCGTCCTCATCCAGCGGCAAGCCGAGTAAACGGATGCCAAGCTGGCCAGCGATGGCGCGCAGGCCCGGATAGGTCAAGGCCTCGCAGAGCACCACATCGCCGGGCCGGGCCAGGCTGCCCAACACCGCCAATAGCGCGCTCTGCACGCCCGGGCAAACCAGTACCCGGTCAACGTCAACGTTGAGCGGCCGTCTTTGCAGCCAGGCCACCGCCGCCTCTTTGTCCTCGGCGGAGCCACCGAACTCCTGATAGCGCATTAACGGCTGCAGATCCGGGCCGAGGGCACGCAGCCCTGCCTCCATTCGCTCTCGTAACAGCGTGCTCTGGGATTCCGGCGGCAGATTCATGGTCATGTCCACCGAGCGCCCGGCACTGGCGCTGCGCCGGCTGACGCCGCCAGGGCGGCATACAAAGGAGCCCTGCCCAACGCGGGAATAGATCAGCCCGCGCCGCTGAGCTTCGCTGTAGGCTCGCGAAACGGTGGCGTAGTTGAGCTTCAATCCGGAAGCCAGATCACGCAAGGGCGGCAAACGTTCGCCCACCGCCAACCTGCCAGAAAGAATGTCATCAGCGATGGCATCAGCGATGCGAAGATAGATGGGCTGCACCCCGTCTTTCAAAACCGGCCGCCAGGCCGCCACGTTACCGCTCATTCCCCTCCCCTCCGCCTGATTCAACGGCCACCACCGCACTGTTTGAGTTCATTTTCCGCACCAGGGTTGTCCACGCCACGCGCAGCCCCGGCACGCTTTGATTGGTTGACGCCCGAAGAGCAACCGGCCCGTTACTGAGAAACGCCGCCCATTGGCTCATAAATCATGCGACCAATCAATCAATTAACACTTTGATTGGCATATTGATTGCAATTGAACACATCAGAAAGGGAGGTTGCATCAAACAGAGGCGGAGCCCTTTCCACACTCCGAACCCCGCTTCAACCGCAGAGGAAGACGACTATGCCCATCGTAGAGAAAGCCCCCCATCAGAAAGGCGATTTTTTTGTCGACTACGAAGAAAAAGTGTTCGAAGACGTCAAGGCGGAACCCGGCGAGAAAGCTCTGGTGACCTTCCATACCGTGGCTTTCGAGGGGTCCATCGGCCTGGTGAACATGTTGCAGGCCACGCGCCTGCTGCGTAAAGGCTTCGACACCTCGGTCCTGTTGTATGGCCCAGGCGTCACCCTGGGCCTGCAACGGGGTTTTCCAACCCTCGGCGACGAGGCCTTCCCGGGGCATCTGGCGGTCAACAACCAGCTCAGCAAGTTCATGGGCGAAGGCGGCAAGGTATTCGCGTGCCGGTTCGCCTTACAGGCGCTGTACGGTCATGGTGAGCCGTCATTGATCGAGGGCATTACGCCAATCAATCCACTGGATGTTCTCGATCTGGTTCTGCTGCACCGCAAGGACAATGCTTTCATTCTTGATACCTGGACCCTGTAAGCGGAGGCGCGCGATGAGCGAAGCCCGTACGGTCACCGCCGCGGCGGCCCAGATCGCCCCGGTCCTGAACACCCCGGGTGGCACCCTGGACAAGGTCTGCGCCTGGATCGAGGCGGCCGCCGGCCAGGGCGTGGAACTGATCGTGTTCCCGGAAACCCTGGTGCCCTACTACCCGTACTTCTCGTTCGTACGCACCCCGGCGTTCTCCGGCCCGGACCATCTCGCTCTGTATCAACAGGCGGTGACCGTACCAGGCACGGAGATCGACCGGATCGCCGCCCTGGCCCGCCGCCATTCGATGGTGGTGGTGCTGGGCGTCAACGAGCGCGACCGGGGCACGCTGTACAACACCCAGGTGGTGCTCGACCACGATGGCCGGCTGCTGCTCAAGCGCCGCAAGATCACCCCCACCTACCACGAGCGCATGATCTGGGGTCAGGGCGACGCCAGTGGCCTGCGAGTGGTGGACAGCGGTGTCGGCCGGATCGGCGCTCTGGCCTGCTGGGAGCACTACAATCCGCTGGCCCGCTACGCGCTGATGACACAGCACGAGGAGATCCACTGCGCCCAGTTCCCTGGCTCCATGGTAGGCCCGGTGTTCGCCGATCAGATCGAGGCGGCCATGCGTCACCACGCCGCCGAGTCCGGCTGCTTCGTGGTCAACGCCACCGGCTGGCTGGAGGACGCGCAGATCGAATCAATCACCGCCGACCCCGCCCAGCAAAAAGCGCTGCGTGGTGGCTGCATGACGATGATCGTATCGCCGGAGGGCAAGCTGCTCGGCGAGCCGCTCACCGAGGGCGAGGGCCTGCTGGTGGCGGAGCTGGATATGACCCTGATCCTCAAGCGCAAACGCATGATGGACTCGGTGGGCCATTACGCCCGCCCGGAACTGCTGAGCCTGCTGATTGACCGCCGCCCGGCGGCAACTTTCCATGACCGCACCCGCCAGGACGAACAAGCCGACTCTTTCACCGACCTATCCAGGAGCAACGACGATGAGCGCGAACCCGACGCTGTCCGACCGGCAGCTCATCAATGAACTGCAGACCCGTGGCGTACGCCTGACCGGCCCGGACGCCGGTGCCCCGAGCCGGCGCGGCGGCGCCGGACCGTCCGACCACAAGGCGATGGAGATCGGTGGCCGGGTGGTGATGATTCCGGTGCACACCGCCGGCGCCGGCCGCTCGCCGTATCAGCTCGATGCCAACAGCGATGGCGCCACCCTGACGCGCGACGGGCAGGAAATCGCCCGCATGGCGTTCACCGACACCCCGCGTTTTTACGGTCTGAGCACCGCCGAGGGCATCCCCTATTCCCACATCGCCACCCTGCACGGCAAGGACGTGCTCGCCACCACCGTGATGCAGACCTGCATTCGCTACAATAATCGCAAGGTGTCCTGCCAGTTCTGCGCCATCGGACAATCCCTGGACGAGGGCCGCACCATTGCCCACAAGACGCCGGCGCAGCTCGCCGAGGTGGCGAAAGCCGCGGTGGAACTGGACGGCGTCAAACACATGGTGATGACCACCGGCACCCCCAATCTCCAGGATCGTGGCGCCCGGGTGCTGTGCGACAGCGCCGAAGCGGTGAGCGCCGCCATCAATCTGCCGATCCAGGGTCAGTGCGAACCGCCGGACGAGCGCGCCTGGTTCCGCCGGCTGCATGACAGCGGCATCCAGAGCCTGGGCATGCACCTGGAAATCGCCACGCCAGCGTTGCGCGAAAAAATCATGCCGAGCAAAGCGTCGATCACCGTCGAGCACTATATGAAGGCGTTCGTCGACGCGGTGGCAGTGTTTGGCCGCGGCCAGGTCAGCACCTACCTGCTGGCCGGGCTGGGCGACAGCGTGGGCGCTACCCTGGCGCTGTGCCGGCAGCTGGTTGAGCTGGGCGTTTATCCGTTCGTGGTGCCATTCGTGCCAATCTCCGGCACGCCCCTGCAACATCATCCCTCGCCATCGGCGCAGCACATGCGCGACATTCTGGAACCGCTGGGCGCCCTGTTACGCGACAGCGCCTTGCGCTCGTCGGACATCAAAGCCGGCTGTGGTCGCTGCGGCGCCTGCTCGTCACTGTCCGCGTTCGAGGAGACCCCGGCATGATCCTGGAACCGGTTGTCCCGTTTCGCAGCTGCGAGTACGCCGTCAAATTGACCACCGAGGCCTGGGAATATCAGGCCGCCCGCGAACTGCGCCGGCAGGTGTTCTGCGCCGAGCAGGGCCTGTTCACCGCCGACGACGGCGATGCCCTGGACCGTCATGCCCTGACCGTCGTCGCGCTCGCCTATGTGGCCGGCGGCCCGGACGAGGTGGTCGGCACGGTGCGCATCCACAGTGACCGGCCGGGCATCTGGTACGGCTCACGGCTGGCGGTGGCTCGTGGCTACCGCCGCGACGCCCACCTGGGCAGTGCGCTGATCCGACTGGCGGTGGGCGGCGCCCGCGCACGCGGCTGCGACAGCTTTTTCGCCCGGGTACAGGCGGTCAACGAGCCGCTGTTCCAGCGCCTGCACTGGCGCACCCTGCGCCATCTGGACCTGCATGGCCTGCAGCACGTGCTGATGCGCGCCGAACTGGACCATTATCCGCCATTGGCCGAGGATCGCCTGCCCCTGCTGACCACCGGCAGGAGGGCGTCATGAAACTGGACGCCATCATCCGTGAGCTGCGCGACAGCGCCGCGTTCGATCACAAACGCGACATCCGGCCGATACTTAATGGCCTCGCCGGTATCGACAGCGGCGCCCTGCCCCTGGGTGACGACAGCGCCGCGCTGGCGGATGGCGATGGCCACCTGCTGGTCGCCATCGAAGGCTTTCTCAACGAGTTCGTCGCCGCCGAGCCGGAGTTCGCCGGCTACTGCGGAGTGATGGTCAACGTCAGCGACATCTACGCCATGGGCGGCCGGCCGCTGGCGGTGGTCGACGCCCTGTGGAGCGACGGCGCGGCGCGCGCCGGCGAGATCGTTGGTGGCCTGCGTCAGGCGGCTGGCAAATACGGCGTGCCGGTGGTCGGCGGTCACAGCAATACCCGCACCGATCGCCCGCAACTGTCGGTGGCCATCGTCGGCAGGGCGCGGGCCCTGCTCACCAGCTTCGATGCCCGCCCCGGCGACAGCCTGATCGTCGCCTGCGATGCGCGTGGCCGCTATCGCGACGTGGGTGATAACTGGGACGCCAGCAGCGCTGCCCCCGGCGAGCGTCTGCGTGACGATCTGGAGATTCTGCCGGTGCTGGCCGAACAGGGCCTGTGTCGGGCCGCCAAGGACATCAGCATGGCCGGCGTGGTCGGCACCGTGCTGATGTTGTTGGAGGCGTCCGGAGTGGGCGCGGTTCTCGACCTCGATGTCCTGCCCAAACCCGTCGGCGTGCCCTTGGCGCGCTGGCTGCGAACCTTTCCCAGCTACGGTTTCGTGTTGTCGGTGGCGCCGACGCATCGTGACGCGGTGCTGGCGGCGTTCCACCAGCGCGATCTGGCCGCCGCCGAAGCGGGCCGGATCACCGCTGGCGGGTGCTTCGACCTGACCCTCGGCGACGAACGCGACCGATTCTGGGATTTGTCGCGCGAGCCGTTCATCGGCCGCGCCGCGTCCGCCGCCTCTTCTCCCTCGAGCCATCAAGGAGGCCGTCATGCCTGAAGTCTATTTCGATGTGCGCTGGCCGGACGACAGTGAAATGCACTGCTATTCACCGTCCAGCGTGGTGCACGACTATTTCCGCGCCGGTGCCCGCTACCCGCTGGCGGAATTTCTCACCCTCAGCCGCAACGCCCTGACTCTGGCCGGCGACCGGGTGGAAGCCAGATTCGGTTTCCGCTGCACCAGCGCCGACAGCCAGTTGCTGGCCATCGAAACGCGCGCCCGGCAATTCGCCGACCACATGGACGCGGCGGTCACGGTATTGCGCGTCGGCCGCCCCGGCACCAAGCCCTCGGCGGGGAACGCCGCTGTTATCCAGGAGACTCGATCCTCATGAACGCCACGACCCGTTATTTTCCGCGTCGCCATTATCCGGTGATCGTGGTAGGCGGCGGCCAGGCCGGCCTTTCCACCAGCTACCTGTTGCACCAACGCCACATCGATCACCTGGTGCTGGAAAAACACGAAGCCTTCCACGCCTGGAAAAACCAACGCTGGGACAATTTCTGCCTGGTTACCCCCAACTGGCAATGTCGCTTGCCGGATCACCCCTACGACGACGACGAGCCGCACGGCTTCATGGTCAAGGAACAGATCGTTACCTGGATGGAACGCTTCCGGGCCTCGTTCGATCCGCCGCTGTTCGAAGGCGTCACCGTGACCCGGGTCATCGCGCTGGCCGTCGGCGGCTATCGTCTGGACACGGACCGGGGCCCGCTCACCGCCGACCAGGTGGTGATCGCGGTAAGCAGCTATCACGTTCCCAAAGTCCCCGAGTACGCGCGTCGTCTGCCCGACTCGATCCGGCAGTTGGACGCCTCCGCCTACCGCAATCCTGCGGCCCTACCCAAAGGCGCCGTGCTGGTGGTCGGCACCGGTCAGTCCGGCTGTCAGATCGCAGAGGATCTGCACCTGGCCGGCCGCGAAGTGCATCTGGCGGTGGGCCCGGCACCTCGTGTGTCGCGCTTCTACCGGGGCCGCGATGTGGTGGACTGGCTGGACGACATGGGGCATTACCGGCTGCCGGTGCAGGAGCATCTCACCGAGGAGCAGGTGCGTGCCAAGGCCAATCATTACGTCACCGGCCGCGACGGGGGTCGCGATATTGACCTGCGTCGGTTTGCCTTGGAAGGCATGACGCTGCATGGCCGTCTGCATGACATCGACGCGGGTATGGCGCGCTTTGGCCATGACCTGAAGAAAAACCTGGACGCCGCCGACGCCACCAACGCACGCATCAAAGCCAGCATTGACGAGTACATTAACCGGGAAGGCATTCAAGCGCCCACCGAAGCCGCCTACGAGGCGGCCTGGGAACCGCCGGCTTCACCGGGCAAGGAACTGGATCTGCGAGCCGCCGGCATCGGCGCGGTAATCTGGTGCATCGGCTACGCCCCGGACTTTTCCTGGATCCGGGCGCCGGCCTTCGACAACACCGGCTACCCCAAACAAGTGCGCGGCGTCACCGCCAGCCCGGGGCTCTATTTTCTCGGGCTGCCCTGGCTGCACACCTGGGGGTCGGGGCGCATCTACGCCATCGCCGAGGACGCCGAGTACATAGTGGCGCACCTGGACCAGGCCCGCGCGCCGCTCACCGAACGATATCTGGCCGGTTAGACTGTATATGATCGTATTGGTTGGCGCGAAGGTTCCCGGCTACTCGGGTGAGGGTTCAAGAGTTGCCATACTTATCCGACCCCGCCGGCTCGCTCGCGGGAGGATTTCGGGCGATTTCCTCCCAAAACTCAATGCAGGTTTCGACCAGTCGAAATCCCAAATTCAGCGGCGCCATTCGGCGATCCGACGCCTGACTCCCCTTTCTGATTTCCAGGATTTCCTTATAGACCTCCAGTCTATCGCAGTAGACATCGACCTGCTTCCGGGCGAGTTCCTCCAGATCTTGGCATTCCATGAAATCGCTGAAAAACAACTGCAGTACCGCCATATCCCTCATCTCAAACGCCTCCGATGGGTGCGTTCTCAACCACTGCTTCAGCGCCGTCCGTCCCTTTTCGGTCAAGTCATAGAGCTTACGTCGCCGTCCTTCCTCTTCCACCTCCTCAGATAACAGGCCGGCGGCGGCCAGCCGTTTAGGCTCGCTGTAAAGCTGCGAATGAGGAAAGGACCAAAAATAGTTGATGGATCGTCCGGCGGACCTTTTGAGCTGATAGGGCGTCGATGGGCCACGCAGCCCGATCAGACCCAGGACCACATAGGATACTGGATTGAATTTCATTAACCGTTTCTCGCTCTTTCATGGTGTTGACACCATCCGAATAGGACCATACGATTCGGATCATACGTGTAAATCAGGTCGAGCTTCTCGCATTCAACGAGGAATAACAATGCATAAAGAAGATCTTCCCAAGCTGCAAGAATCGCATTGGCACCCTGATGCTCCCGAATCCTTGATGGACATGACAATCGGCGACGCCTTAAGGCAAGCCGCTATGTCTTTCGGCAAGCGCCCCGCTTTGATCGAGGGCATAGCGGAACAACGGCGACGCGCCTGGAATTTTGCTGAACTAATGACTGATGCGGAGAGCGTTGCCCGGGTGTTGGGGGCTCGCTTCGCACCCGGAGAAAGAATTGCGGTTTGGGCCGCCAATCGCCCGGAATGGGTACTGCTGGAACTGGGCGCCGCGCTTGCAGGGCTGACCCTGGTAACCGTGAACCCTACCTACACGGACAGTGAACTGATTCATGTCCTCGGCCACTCCAGGGTTTGTGGTGTCTTCTTGCAGCCGGAATATCGAGGCAGGTCTCTATTGGCTATCCTGGAGACCGCGCGAAAACAGTTACCCGATATTCGAGAAATCATCTCCTTCGATACCTGGGAATCCTTCTTGCAATCAGAGCGGACGAATCAGGCGTTGCCGGATGTTACTCCCGATAGTGTCGCACAAATTCAGTATACGTCGGGCACTACTGGCTTCCCCAAGGGGGCGCAACTGACGCACCGTGGGCTGGTCAATAACAGCCGGCTGTATGCGCGTTTCATCAACGCGCGGGAGAAGGATGTCTGGATCAACCCCATGCCTCTCTTTCACACCGCCGGGTGCGGCCTGGCGACACTAGGCGCCTTGCAAACCGGTGGCACGCATGTTCTGGCCGCCGGTTTCGACGTTGAGCTGGTGTCCTCGCTGATACAGCGGGAAAAGGGCTCCATCATGCTATGCGTACCCACCATGTTGATCCGGCTTCTCGATGAAATGCTCACCCATTCCTACGACACGGGCAGCTGGCGACTGGTCACGCTCGGTGGAGCCCCCGTGCCGCAACACTTAGTCGAGCGCGCGCAGCTGGAGAGACAATTAAAAGTCGCCATCGGCTTCGGACAAACTGAAGCGTCTCCTTATATCACTCATACATCACCGGATGATCCGCACCCGCAATGGGCATCCACCATCGGACGGCCCTTGCCCGGCATCGAAGTCAAAATCAGCGACCCGTCCACCGGACGGACTGTTCCGCTTGGCCACAGTGGAGAGATCCGTACCCGAGGTATTTGCGTCATGAAGGGCTATTTCGATGACGAAGCGGCGACCGCGAAAGCTCTGGACGAAGATGGGTGGTTGCATACCGGCGATCTCGGCAGCATGGATGAATACGGCTATTGCCGGGTACTGGGGCGTCTCAAGGATATGATCATCCGAGGAGGAGAAAACATCTACCCTCGTGAAATCGAGGACGTACTCTTCGAACATCCCAATGTTGTGCAAGCCGCCGTGGTCGGCGTGCCGGATCCGGAGTGGGGCGAGTCCGTGGCCGCCTTTGTCCAGCTCAGGAATAAGGCCCCCGAAAACCCAGAAAGCCTGGAGAAATTCTGCAGGCGGAAACTCGCCGGATTTAAAGTTCCTCGCATTTGGCGATTTGTCGACGAATTCCCTCAAACGGGCTCCGGGAAGATCCAGAAGTTCCGTCTTAGGGAAGCGCTCATTCAGGAAGGTGGATCGGAGTAAAGTTCCATGAAATAAAGGAGCGGAGACCCTGTATCGGATCATCCGCCCCTCCAGGGGCCGGGCTCAACGTCGTTCATCGGCTCACGGCAGGTCCTTTCTATTTAAAAATCTCGCCCTTCTCGGCTTTTTCCACCAGCAACTTAGGCGGCATGAACCGCTCGCCGTAGGCGCTGGCCAGCGCCTGGGCGCGGGCCACGAAACCGCGCAGACCACCCTGGTACTGGTTCATGTACTGCACCACGCCGCCGGTCCAGGCCGGGAAGCCGATGCCAAAGATCGAGCCGATGTTGGTGTCGCCCACCGATTCGATCACGCCTTCCTCGAAGCACTTCACGGTTTCCAGGGCCTCGGCGAACATCATGCGCTCCTGCATGTCCTGGAACGGGATCGCGTCCTGAGCCGGGAACTGCTCTTTCAGGCCCGCCCACAGGTGCGCCTTGCCGCCGTCCGGATAGTCGTAGAAGCCCTTGCCGTCCAGCTTACCGGGGCGTTCCAGCTGGTTGACCATTTTCTCCATCACCGCCAGCGCCGGGTGCTGGCGCGCGCCGGCGCCGGCCGCCTGTTTGTATTCCCCGGCGATCTTCAGAGACAGCTTCATGTTGATCTCGTCGATCAGCTTCAGCGCGCCCACCGGGTAACCGGCCTGGGTGGCGGCCTGCTCGATGGAGTTGGCGTTCTGCCCTTCACCGACCATGGCGATGGCCTCGTTGATGAAGGTGCCGATCACGCGGCTGGTGAAGAAACCCCGGGAATCGTTGACCACGATCGGCGTCTTTTTAATTTGCAGGGTGTAGTCGAACGCCTTGGCGAGCACTTCGTCGCTGGTGTTTTTGCCACGGATGATTTCCACCAGCGGCATCTTGTCCACCGGGCTGAAGAAGTGAATGCCGATAAAGTTTTTCTGATTTTTCACGCCTTCCGCGAGGCCGGTGATCGGCAGCGTCGAGGTGTTGGAGCCGAGTACCGCGTCCGGGTTCACCACCGCTTCGATTTCCTGGAACACCTTGTGTTTCAGTTCGGTGTTTTCGAACACCGCTTCAACGATAAAGTCGACGCCTTCGAGCGCTTTGGCATCGGCGGCGGGCGTGATGCGGGAAAGAATTTCCTCTTTTTTCTCCTTGCTCATCTTGCCTTTCGATACTTCCTTGTCGAGCAGCTTTTCGGAGTAGGCCTTGCCTTTTTCCGCGTTCTCGAGGGAGACGTCCTTGAGCACCACCTGGGCGCCGGAGCGGGCGGTGACATAGGCGATGCCCGCGCCCATCATGCCGGCACCCAGCACCGCCACTTTTTCGGCTTTGTATTTGGGCACGTCCTTGGGGCGGCTGGCGCCGGCGTTGATCGCCTGCAGATTAAAGAAGAAGGCGTTGATCATGTTCTTGGAAACCTGGCCACAAACCAGCTCCACGAAGTAGCGTCCCTCGATCACCAGGGCGTCATCAAAGCCCACCTGGGCGCCTTCCACGGCGGCCGCCATGATGTTGCGCGGGGCCGGGTAATTGGCGCCTTTAAGCTGCTTTTTCAGGTTGGCGGGAAACGCCGGCAGGTTTTGCGCCAAGGCCGGGGTGCTGGGGGTGCCACCGGGAATCTTGTGGCCTTTTTCGTCCCAGGGTTGCTTGGCTTTCGGGTTGGCTTTGATCCACTCCCGCGCCTTGGTCAGCATGTCCTCTTCGCTGTCGGCGATGTCATCGATAATGCCAATCGATTTGGCCTTCTCCACCTTCAGGCGCTGGCCCTGCATCAGCACCTGCATGAGCGCATTCTGGATGCCCAGCATGCGCACACTGCGCACGATACCGCCACCGCCGGGCAGCAGGCCCAGGGTCACTTCCGGAAAGCCGAACTGCGCCTTCGGGTTGTTCAGCGCGATGCGGTGATGACAGGCCAGGGCGATCTCCAGACCGCCACCCAGCGCGGTGCCATTGAGCGCCGCCACCACTGGCTTGCCGAGCGTTTCCAGGCGGCGCAGCTGCGCCTTGGTGCCTTCCAGCCCGGCGGCGAATTGCTCCGCCTGGTCCGCACTGACCTGAATGATTTCGCGCAAATCACCACCGGCGAAGAAAGTACTCTTGGCGGAGGTGACGATCACCCCGGCGATCTTGTCTTTCTCGTCTTCCAGCCGTTGCACCATGGTTTCCATGGAACGCACGTAACGCTCGCTCATGGTGTTGGCGGATTGTTTGGGGTCATCCAGGATCAGGGTAACGATGTTGTCCGCGTCCTGTTCCCAGCGGATGGTGCTCTCTTTGTCGCTCATAGGAATTCTCCGTTGGGTCCTTAAAGACGCTCGATGATGGTGGCGATGCCCATGCCGCCGCCCACGCACAGAGTGCACAGGGCGAATTTCTTGTCGCGGCGTTCCAGCTCGTCCAGGGCGGTGCCCAGAATCATCGCGCCGGTGGCGCCGAGCGGGTGGCCCATGGCGATGGCGCCACCGTTCACGTTCACCTTGGCGTGGTCCAGCCCCATGTCTTTCATGAATCGCATCGCCACCGAGGCAAAGGCTTCATTGATTTCCACCAGGTCCATTTGCTCCACGCTCATGCCGGCTTTCTTGAGCACTTTGCGGCACGCCGGGGCCGGCCCGGTGAGCATGATGGTGGGGTCGGCGCCGCTGATGGCGGTGGCGACGATGCGGCCACGGGGCTTCATGCCGTAATCCTTACCCACCTGCTCGTTGCCGATCGCCACCAGGGCGGCGCCGTCGACGATGCCCGAGGAATTGCCGCCGGTGTGCACATGGTCGATCTTTTCCACCCAGTGGTATTTCTGCAGCGCGACGGCGTCGAAGCCGCCCATCTCGCCCATCACCGCGAACGACGGATTGAGGTTGCCGAGCACCTCGGCGGTGGTGCCGGCGCGCACGTGCTCATCCTTGGCCAGCACCGTCATGCCGTTGCGGTCCTTGACCGGCACCACGGAGCGCTGGAAGTAGCCCTTCTCCCAGGCGGCGGCGGCGCGCGCCTGGGATTCGGCGGCGAATTCGTCCACGTCACGGCGGGAAAAGCCTTCCAGAGTGGCGATCAGGTCGGCGCCAATGCCCTGCGGCACGAAGCCGGTCTCGTAGTTGGTGATCGGGTCCATGGCCCAGGCACCGCCGTCCGAGCCCATGGGGATGCGGCTCATCGCTTCCACGCCGCCGGCGAACACCAGATCGTCCCAGCCGGACGCCACTTTTTGCGCGGCGGTGTTGACCGCTTCCAGGCCAGAGGCGCAGAAGCGGTTGAGTTGATAGCCAGCCACGGTATCCGGCAGCCCGGCGGCCAATGCCGCGGTCTTGGCGATGCAGGCGCCCTGATCGCCCACCGGCGTCACCACGCCCAGCAGAACGTCATCAATGCGGTTCACATCCATGTCGGGAAAACGCTCGCGCAGCTCATCGATCAGCCCGACCACCAGGTCCACGGGTTTAACGGTATGCAGGGAGCCATCCCGCTTGCCCCGGCCACGGGGGGTGCGGATCGCGTCGTAAATATAGGCTTCGGTCATCTAACCATCCTCTCGCCTTGGACTGATGCCGGCCGCGCAACGGCCGACGCTGGAAAAATAAGGATCTAAGCAGGCCGCTAGAGTGCCCCAGCGGCGGCGCCCCAACAATGACAGGAGTGTTCAGGGCCCTTGAGCGGAAAAGACAGCCTTGAGCGGGGGAACCAGCCTTGAGCGGGAAGACAGCCCTGAGCGGGGAAGACAGCCCTGAGCGACAAAGACAGCCTTGAGCGACAAAAACCAGCCCTGAGCGGAAAGAACCGCCCATCACCACTGGCGGCCGGGCCATTGCCGCCGGCCTGGCGGACCACTAGGGTAATGAACCGCTCAACAAGGAGACCCTGATGCATTCCATCGATGTGGCCCGATCCCTGGCCGCCAGCGCCGCCCAGCAGCTACGTGGCATCGCCACCCGCCCGGCCGCCCGCCAGCCGGCCGAGCCCCTGGAGCTGTACGACATGGAGGGCTGCCCGTTCTGCCGGCTGGTGCGGGAAACACTCACCGAGCTTGATCTGGATGTGTTGATTTACCCCTGCCCCAAGGGTGGAGACCGCTATCGCCCGCTGGTGGAGAAGCTGGGCGGTCGCCAGCAGTTTCCGTATCTGATGGACCCGAACACCGGCGCGGCGCTGTATGAGTCAGCGGACATCATCGACTACCTGTTCAGCGAATACGGGGGGCGGCCGGCGCCGGCGCGCTGGAAAATCAAAACCCTGCGCACCGGCAGCGCCCTGGCCGCCTCGCTGCCCCGCGGCGGGCGTGGCCTGCGCCACCAGGACAGCGCCACACCATCGCAGCCGCTGGAGCTGTATTCCTTTGAGGCCAGCCCGTTCGCGCGACTGGTGCGCGAGCGTCTCACCGAGCTGCAGCTGCCTTATCTGCTGCGCCAATGCGGCCGCGACCGCTGGCAGGACTGGCTGCTGCCCCAGGCCCGCACCGCGCTGGATATCGACTATCGACCCGGCCAACGCAACCGGGTGGCATTGCTGGAACGCACCGGGCGGGTGGCGGTGCCCTACCTGATCGACCCCAACACCGACGTGGAGCTGTTCGATTCCCGCCGTATTCTCGATTACCTGCAACACAGCTATGCCCGTTAACGGCGCGCCCACGGGCTGAAGAATATTCTCCGCGCGCCCTTCTCCACCGGCGTTTTCGGTGCTATATAGTGGCTGAGCGCCCGCCGCGGGCGCCCCCGTCGGTCCGGCGCCCGGTGCCACCCGCACCACGGCGTTCAGGACCGATGTGAAACGTTTACTGTTAATAGCTAATCACGAGAGTACCGAACATGAGTCGTCGCGATTTTGATGACTACGATGCCCAAGAGTGGCAGGAAGAGCACGAACGAGTCAGCAAGGAACGCCGCAAGCGCGAGGCAAAGCTGCAACGTCATCATGAAGAGGATGACGACGACGCCGTCCCGGCGGGTCGTATCCGCCCGGGCCGCCGGCCGGACTGATCCGCGCGCGAACTGATTGTCGAACCGATTGTCGAACCGATTCAGTCGCGCCAGGGCCAGACTCGCTTTTCCTGTTGTGGGGTATGTTCGCATGCCCCACCGTCTTCGTTTTTTCCGAAATCCAGGACCTCCCTGCTAATGCCGCCAATGACTGCACGAACCCGCGCGGTTTGTGTACCATCGGGTTTCAAACCGGGTTTTCCAGGAGAGCTGCCATGGGCGACTACGATGACGATCTGTTCCGCCGGGAAATGACCGGCGTGGCCCCGCTTGGCGAAGACGACCGGGTCCACACCGCGCCCCGTCGCGAGCCCTCGCTCACCCAGCGGCTGCGCAGAGCCTCCGCGATTGCCCGCCCCAATCAGGACCCCAACCCCCTCACGGTTCCCGAGCAGGTGCCCCAGGCCGGCCCTCACGACATCATCGGCTTGAAGAAAAACGGTGTTCAGGAAGGGGTCTATCGCAAGCTGCGGCTGGGCAAATACGAGGTTCAGGAACGCCTGGACCTGCACCGGGTGCGCTTGATGGACGCCCGCGATCAGGTCTATCTGTTTATCCGTGAATCGCAAAACCAGGGGCTGCGCACCGTTCTGATCAGCCACGGCAAGGGCCAGCACAGCGAGCGCCCGGGGCTGCTGAAAAGCTACGTTCTGCACTGGCTGGAAGAATTCGATCAGGTGCTTGCCTTCCACAGCGCGCCGCCGAACCAGGGCGGCGCCGGCGTGACCCTGGCGCTACTGCGCAAAAGCGGCGACGCCAGCCAGAAGAACCGCGAATTTTTTTACGAAAAGAGCCGCGCGCAAAGATAGCTGCAAGCTGCAAGCTGCAAGCTGCAAGCTGCAAGCCTGGAGTGGACCGGTTTAAGTAGACACCGGTTTAGGCGGCGGCATAG